>OLNL01001071.1_pt1 | contig 27332 bp, 28 predicted proteins | sample 1672181 | NCBI WGS metagenome assembly OLNL01 (sample SAMEA3136656, study PRJEB25190) | human gut metagenome | biome: human gut; feature: human-associated habitat; material: faeces | place: Austria | collected 2013
CATGTGTTCAGCCTAGTTCATATAAATATGTGTCCAGGATTCTGGGTACATATCATAATTCGGGACAGCCGTTTTATTTACTCTTTTATTCTTCTGTTTCCGATTCTACTTCAAGACCAAGTTCTTCAAGCTGCTGCTCGCTGACTCTGCTTGGTGACTCTGTCATCAGACAGGATGCGTCTTTTACCTTCGGGAAAGCAATCACATCACGGATACTGTCAACTTTTGCCATCAGCATAACAAGACGGTCAAGGCCATAAGCCAGTCCTGCGTGAGGCGGAACTCCATATTTGAATGCATTCAGAAGGAATCCGAACTGTTCGTAAGCAGCTTCTCTTGTGAAGCCTAACATTTCGAACATCTTTTCCTGAATGTCGTTCTGATGGATTCTGACACTTCCTCCGCCAATCTCATTACCATTCAGTACAATATCATATGCTTTTGCACGGATTTTTCCAAGATCTCCACTTTCGATCAGCGGGATATCCTCATCCATCAGCATTGTGAACGGATGATGCATCGCTGTGTAACGGTTTTCTTCTTCATTCCACTCAAGAAGCGGGAATTCTGTTACCCATACAAACCGATATTCATTCTTATCAAGAAGATCCATCTGTTTTGCAAGTTCTACACGGAGGGCTCCAAGTACATCATAAACCACTTTGTTCTTATCTGCTGCAAAAAGAAGCAGGTCTCCCGGCTTACCTTCCATTGCGCCAACAAGTGCATCCATTTCTTCATCTGTCATGAATTTTGCAAAGGAAGATTTGCGTGTACCGTCTTCTGCAATTGCAATGTAAGCAAGACCTTTTGCACCATAACCTTTTGCAAATTCAACCAGCTTGTCAATTTTTTTACGAGGCATGCCACCCTGGCCTTCTGCATTGATACCACGAACACTTCCGCCATTTTCCAATGCACTCTTAAACACAACAAAGTCACAGTCTCTGACAACTTCGCTTACATCATGCAGTTCTATACCGAAACGCATATCCGGTTTGTCGGAACCAAAACGATCCATAGCCTCCTGCCATGTAATTCTCTGAATCGGAAGTTTTACATCTACATCCAGAACTTCTTTGAAAAGATATGCAAGGAATCTTTCGTTTACATCGATAACATCATCTACATCTACAAAAGAAAGTTCCATATCGATCTGTGTAAATTCCGGCTGACGGTCTGCACGGAGATCCTCATCACGGAAGCAGCGTGCGATCTGGATATAACGGTCATAACCGGAGCACATCAGAAGCTGTTTGTAGAGCTGAGGAGACTGCGGAAGTCCGTAGAAAGAACCCGGATGAATTCTGGACGGAACAAGGTAATCTCTCGCACCTTCCGGAGTACTCTTACCAAGCATTGGTGTTTCGATTTCAAGGAAACCTTCCTCTGTGAAGAATTTACGTGTCAGCTGGGCAACTTTGCTCTTCAGCATGATATTTCTCTGTAAATCCGGTCTTCGAAGATCCAGATAACGATATTTCAGACGAATCTCGTCTTTTGTCTTGCTGTTTTCCTCGATCGGGAACGGCGGAACATCTGATTCAGCCAGAATACGTAAAGATTCTGCACGAAGTTCGATTGCACCTGTTGCAAGATTTTCGTTAACTGCTCCTCCACGTTTTTCTACAGTTCCGGTTACAGCAATTACAAATTCGCTGCGGAGTTTGCCTGCTTTTTCGAAACCAGCTTCATCAATATTACCATTTTCAAAAATCAACTGCATGATACCGGAACGGTCACGAAGGTCAACAAAAACGATTCCGCCTTTGTTACGGGCTTTCTGTACCCAACCCATCAGGGTCACTTTACTGCCGACCATTTCCTTTGTCACTTCTGCACATCGGCATGTTCTGTGCAGGCCTTTCATACTTTCAGCCATGATTCTGTCTCCTTTTTTATCTGTTGAAAAATTCCACAAATTCTGTATAACCTTCGGCTGTCATCTGTTCTTTCTGGAATTTTTTATTTTTCTTCATAATAGAAATATTAACCTGAACACCGTTTTTGCGCTCTTCTTCTGCCTGTTTCAGGATAGGAAGAAGCTTGTCTGCCGGCATATTCTTCTCAATCAGGTATGCTTTCTTTGCTCCATTCTCAGGAATCTCATATCCTCTTTCGAGAAGAAGCATAACGATTCGCTCGAATCCGATAGAAAATCCGCATGCAGAAGTATTCTGTCCGGTAAATTTACCGATCATCTCATCATAACGTCCGCCGCCGCCTACGGAACCGCCGAATTCATCCATCGCAATTTCAAAGATCGGTCCTGTATAATAAGACATTCCGCGAACCAGTGTCGGGTCAAAAGAGATCCTGAAATCTGCATTCTTAACAGAATCAACTGCTGTAATGATTGTTTCAAGGTCTTCTGCAACTTTCGGATCCAGAACATCTTTTAATTTTTCTCTGCAGTAGCGTACACCTTCGATGTCAGAAGTAATTTCTTTAAACATACCAAGGTAGGTGTCAATACTATCTTTCTTAAAGCCTTCTTTTTCAAGTTCTTCGGCAACACCCTCCAGACCGATTTTGTCCATCTTGTCCAGAATGATAAATACTGTATCAAAACTTTCTTCCGGAAATCCACTGTACTGAGCCATTGCTTTCAGGATCTTGCGATCATTGATACGGATTGTAAAGTTGTGGAAATCCAGTTTGCCAAGCAGAGTAGTTGTTGCCATAACAAGCTCGATCTCGGCAAGATAAGTAGGCTCACCAAGAATGTCGATATCGCACTGCATAAACTGACGGAAACGTCCTCTCTGCGGACGGTCTGCTCTCCATACATTACCCATCTGGAGTGCCTTAAATGGAGCCGGAAGCTGTCCGGAATTGTTGGAATAATATCTGGAAAGCGGTACAGTCAGGTCATAGCGAAGACCGGAATCTACCAAATCTGCTTCACATTCTGCAGTATCCAGTTTCAGTTTCTCACCACGTTTCAGGATTTTGAAGATCAGTTTTTCATTTTCTCCACCCTGTTTGCTGCTGAGGTTTTCGATGTGCTCCACACATGGAGTCTCGATTGCAGAGAATCCGAACTTTCCGTATGTTTCACGGATCATGTTCATTACATAATTACGGATCTCCATCTCCTTAGGTAAAATGTCTTTCATACCGGTAACCGGTTTTTTCTTTAATGCCATGCTATCCTCCTGTTATTCATTATTATGTACCACTCTCTGAAATGCAAGAAATACTTCCATATCAAAATTCTTGATTTCGTCGATCATCAGTTCTATCACTGTACTTACATCAAACGCCTTGCGATATGGTCTGTCCGAACTGAGTGCCGCATAAACGTCACAGACTCTTAAGATGCGTGCACCAAGCGGAATACTGTCTCCGGAAAGGTTGGACGGATAACCACTGCCATCATAATTTTCATGATGATAAAGAATACTTTGAAGCACGATATCCGAATATCCCTGCTCCTTCAATTCTTCATATCCCAGCGACGAATGCATCCTCACATACTTCAGCTCCTCAATCAGAAGTGGGTCTCTTTCCTGTCCATTGATATAACCGGTAAGTTTCAGCTTGCCGATATCATGAAGCATACCTGCAATTGCCATCTGATAACAGAATGCTTCATCCCGTCCCATCTCAGCTGCTACTGCATACGCAAGATTACTTACAACGACTCCATGATTTAGTTCAGCAGACAGGTCAAATTCCAGGATTCGATCCGTTGACTTTACTGTCTCACTCTGTGCTGTCTCCAACGTATACACCTCCTGCTTTACAGCCATGTATTGATTCCTTTGCGTTTTCGCTCGATCATTTCATCAATACGTTCGATATAATTTGTAACGTCCTTGACATTTTCCACACGTTCGATACGTTTTCCATGATCAAAGACAAGTTTGGAAGAGCCGCCTGCGCCCACAGCAATGATCGGCTGCTTTTCCTCCATAATTAGTATATTGTAAATCCCGGCTTTGTCAACCTTTGCGTAGCCAACATTCTCAAAATTCCCCTTCATATTCTTCTGTCGGTACAAATAATAAGGCCCCATACCCATCTCATAAGCAGTTCTCATGGTCATATCCATGATCTCCTGGTTATTTTCAAAAGTCATCTCCTGATATCTGTCCTTAAAAATATTGAGGCGTGCCGCACGCTTCACTGCAAGAGAATGAACAGTAACACTGTCCGGTGCAAGAACCCTTACTTCATCCAAAGTATGCTCCACCATCTCACGATCCTCTCCCGGGAGTCCCACGATCAGATCCATGTTGATATTATCAAACCCACACTCGCGCGCAAGAGCAAATGCCTGTTTCGTCTCTTCCACCGTATGACGTCGTCCGATAATATCCAGTGTTTCCTGATTCATGGTCTGCGGATTGACAGAAATTCTCGTAATCGGATAGTTGCGGATCATCTGTAGTTTTTCGCGTGTAATACTGTCCGGTCTTCCAGCCTCTATCGTAAATTCTGCAAGATGCTCACAATCAAAATTCGCTGTAATTTCATCCAGCAGGATTTTCAGCTGATCCGGTTCCAGTGTAGTAGGTGTACCTCCGCCAATATAAACCGTATCCAGCTTTTTGCCTTTTTCATGCATGATCTGCGCGACCGCACGTATCTCTTTGCAGAGAGCATCCAGATATAAATACACTCTGTCCTTCCACTGTTTCAATGGATAGGAACTGAAAGAACAATAAAGGCAGATGCTTGGACAGAACGGAATTCCCACATACAGGCTGTAACCGTTCTCATAGTCTATATCCTTAAGAATCTCTCTTTCTCTGTTCGCAATGGTGATTGCCAGCGCAGTCTTCTGTGGGCTTACCATGTAACGTTCTCTCATCTCCTGCGCAACTTCTGTATTTTTCATTCCGGACTCGATCAAGCCCATAGCAAGTTTCGCCGGACGGATGCCGGTAAGATTTCCCCACGGAAGAGTTTTGCCCGTCAGTTTTACAAGAAGTTTATATAAGGCAATCTTGACAATATCTTTACGTTCTTTACGTACTGCATGTGCCCGTTCTTTCTGTACACTTGCGTCCTGGTTCTCTGCATCTGTACAAGAAACAAGGGCATCCGAAGACTGCCCCTTTATAAATTCTGCACTTGTCACACCTTTGGTTTCCGCATTTTCATAGGAAATCACACAGGAATCCGCCTGTTTTGTGATTTTGAAAAAAAGGTCACAGGCCTCTTCCTCTTTTTCATAAAAAGAATGTATCTCACTTCCCGGATAAAATGCCCTGATCAGTTCATATATATCATGCTCAAATTCTCTGTCTTCAAACAGAATACCAATCTTAAACAAATGGATTATACCTCTTTTCGTAACCAATTGTGGTGGATGCATCATGCCCCGGATATACCTCTGTGTCATCCGGAAGTGCATCAAGAAGCCTGTGCAGACTTTCTACAATTGCTGCTGTACTTCCTTCCGGAAAATCTGTTCTGCCCACTGAGCCACAAAAAACAGTGTCACCGCTGAAAAGTACTCCCTCGTCTTTCAGATAATAGCAGCAGCTTCCTACAGTATGACCCGGTGTCTCAATCATCTGTACAGAAAATCCAGCCAGCTCGACCACCTGCAAATCTGTAAGATAAACATCTGCTTTTAATGTATAACTGTCCATATGATATGCAGTCAGATTAATTTTCGGATCCTGAAGCGTTTTTTCTTCTTTCTGACAGGCATAAATCGGGATCTGATATCTGTCGCGAATAGCTTCCGCAGCCAGAATATGGTCAAAATGTCCATGTGTCAGAAGAATTGCTACAGGTTTTCCCTGCATTTCAAGAATCTTCTGTTCGATTTTTTCTGCGTTATCACCCGGATCAATAATCAGCATTTCTCCTGTTTCTTTATTTTTAAGAAAATAACAGTTTGTAAATACACTGCCGACAATGCATTTCTGTAAATCCAGTCTGCCCATATGCTTTCCTTTCTGATAATCAGCCTGTCGTACGTTCTACATCCAGTACACTCTCAACCTGTCGGATCTTTGCAATCAGAGAAGAAAGTTCTTCCTTACTTGAAATCTCAAAACTGATGGAGATCGTTGCTTTTTCCTGTTTACTGGTACGGCTGTTAATGGTTCTCATATCTATCTTTCTCTCGGTAAAAATCTTGGAGAGATCTACCAGAAGTCCGGTACGGTTATTTGCATATACCTGAATCTCTGCCATATACTTCTCGGATTTATTTTCTGCCGGCTGCCACTCCGCCTCAATCAGACGCGCCCGATCCATTTCCGACATATTCAGAACATTGACACAGTCTGTTCGGTGAATGGTGATTCCACGTCCTCTCGTCACAAAGCCAACTATCTCGTCTCCCGGAATTGGACTGCAGCATTTTGAAAATCGAACTGCCACATCATGGATACCTTTTACGACAATACCACCCTTGTTCTTGGTGACATGAAGTTTCTCCTGAGTCTCGCCGGTTGCTTCCAGAACCTGCTCATCTGTCAGATTCTTCTGATTTTCTTTATCATAAGCTTCGATCAGCTTGTTAAAAACCTGACCTTCTTTCAGTCCACCATGTCCTATTGCAGCAAGTACGGAATCCCAGTCACGGAAACCGTATTTGCGCATAACAGATTCCAAAAACTGTGGTTTCGTATAAATTCCGATCTTATATCCCTTTGATTTGGCATACTGGGTAAGCATCTCCTTACCTTTCAGTATGTTATCTTCCTTTAATTCTTTCTTAAACCACTGGTTGATTTTGTTCTTTGCCTGTGTGCTCTTAACAAGCTTCAGCCAGTCACGGCTCGGTCCCTGAGAATTCTGAGAAGTAATGATCTCGATACGGTCTCCGTTTTTGATCTGGTATTCAATCGGCACCAGCTTGCCATTAACACGGGCTCCTACCATACGGTTACCGACTGCGCTGTGTACACTATAGGCAAAATCAATCGGTGTAGAACCATTCGGAAGGTTCTTGACATCTCCCTGTGGAGTAAAACAATATACGCTGTCCGCAAACAGATCAAGGTCATTTTTCAACAGGCTCATGAACTCTCTGTTATCTGACATATCCCGCTGCCATTCCAGAATCTGCCGCAGCCAGTTCAGCTTTTCTTCCTCTCGTTTGTCAACCGGTACTTTACCATCAGAAGATTCCTTATACTTCCAGTGCGCTGCAATACCATACTCTGCTGTTTTGTGCATCTCGAAGGTACGGATCTGAATCTCGAACGGCTGTCCGTTCGGCCCGATCAGTGTAGTATGCAGAGACTGGTACATATTTGGCTTCGGCATGGCAATATAGTCCTTAAAACGTCCCGGAATCGGTTTATACATCTCATGAATCACACCAAGTGCCGCATAACAGTCCTTGACCGTATCAACAAGGATACGAACTGCAAACAAATCATAGATCTGATCGATCGTCTTGTCCTGATTGACCATCTTTTTATAGATGCTGAAGAAATGTTTGATACGTCCGTCAACCTGTGCTTTGATCGCAGCTTCGTCCATATGCTGCTTGACCTGTTTGACAATATTGTTTACAAATTCCTGACGTTCACTCTTTCGCAGAGCCACTTTATTTACAAGATCATAGTATACATCCGGTTTCAGATATTTCAGGGAGAGATCATCCAGTTCGACTTTGATCTTGGAAATACCGAGGCGCATCGCAATCGGCGCATAAATATCCATCGTCTCGCGTGCTTTTTCCTGCTGTTTTTCCGGTCGCATATACTGCAGGGTACGCATGTTGTGAAGTCTGTCTGCAAGCTTGATCAGAATAACACGGATATCCTTTGCCATCGCAAGGAACATCTTACGAAGGTTTTCTGCCTGCAGTTCAACTTTATCTGCTGAGTAGCTCAACTGTCCCAGTTTTGTGACACCATCAACCAGCAGTGCAACCTCTGCACTGAATTCCTTCTCAACTTCTTCCGTGGTCATCCATGTATCTTCCACTGCATCATGAAGAAGACCTGCAACGATTGTTTCCTTATCCAGTTCCAGATCTGCAAGAATGATTGCCACGCAAAGTGGGTGAATGATATATGGTTCCCCGGATTTTCTTTTCTGGTCTTTGTGTGCATCGCTTGCGACTTCATATGCCTTCTGTATCATGGTAATATCTGTAGAAGGATGATATTTCCGGACACTGGTGATCAGCTCCTGATACAGAACTTCAGGGCTCGTAAAATCCTGCATGGTCTTTACTGCGGCATCTGCTTTCCTTACAGATTCCAGCTTTTCCCGCTCTTTCGGGTCAATATTTTTATCGCGCTGTACATTCTCTTTCTTCTCTGTCATTCTCTCCCACCTGCCTGCCGTTGTTTCATCTGATTCTTTCATTCATGCAGCTTATCGCTGCCGGTCCTGTTTGGAATACTTATACTTTATTTACCTTCATATTTGATAACAGAAGCTACATCGTATCCGGCAAGTCTCTCTCTGCCTTTTAATCCGGCAAGTTCCATAAGAAATACAACTTTAACAACTTCTCCGCCAAGCTCCTCAACCAGTTTGATTGCAGCTTCTACGGTTCCACCAGTAGCGATCAAGTCATCTACGATAGCAACTTTCTGTCCCGGTTTGATAGAATCTTTGTGCATCTCAATCGTCGCTGTACCATATTCCAGATCATACTCCTGTGAAACTGTCTCACATGGCAGTTTACCTTTCTTACGAACCGGTACAAATGGTTTGTGAAGATTGTAAGCGATCGGCACACCAAAGATAAAACCTCTGGATTCTGTACCTGCGATCACATCTACCTCTGTGTCCTTCAGGCAGTCCTGCATAGACTGAATTGCAAGCTGCAGACCATCAGCATCCTGCAGAACAGTGGTAATATCTCTGAAAATAATTCCCGGTTCAGGAAAATCCGGGATACTTCTTACATACTCTTCTATTTTTTTCATAACTTGCGTACCTCCGACTGTTTTCTGTAAATCTAGGTTATAAGTATATCACTTTTTTATAGTAGAATCAATGCAAAAACTAAGGCTGCCCATCCTACAGGCAGCCTCACTCTCTTCGTTATAAAATTGTATGTACACTATTGTCTGTATTAATAAAAGCCTTTATACAGCTCGATCTGCTGTTCAGTAACCATAGAAAGTGCTTTCTCGATTGCTTTGTATGTATTCGGACGCTGAGCTTCCAGGCTTCCCGGATTGAGCATATAATCTTTGACAGATTCTGCAAAATACTCTGAAGCATTCTGTGTCACATATGCTTTATTATAACCGGTAACCATACCTTTCTCACTGCTGTAGACAGATGCAAATTTACTTCCTGTGTCCATATTTCCTGCCATGAATGCAAGGAAATGTCCCAGTTCGTGATAAATGGTATCATCCATCTGCTTCATAGTGATCGTACGTGTACGTGCATCAAAATGTCCGGAATAACTTACACTTGAATCAACTTTAACAGTAAATCCCAGCTTTGTGAATGCATTCAGTACTCTGCTGTCCATTCTTGGTGCTACAGAAGCAATATTGCTGACTGTATAACTTGCTGAATCAGCTGTACTTGTATTTGACGTAGATACTGCAGATGTATTCGCAAACGCCTGTGCGCCTGCAGCAACTGTCGTTGTCGTTGTGACCGTTGTCGTAACCTTCTTTGTAACAACTTTCTGTTTGGATTTCTTTGTGTATTTCTCGGTTGTTGCCGTCTTTACAACTTTTTTGGTCTGTACTGTCGTTGTCTTATTTTCTTTCTTGGTCTTTGTGCTTGTTTTCTGCTTTGTCGGAAGTTTCTTAGTGTAAGACTTCTTGGAAGCTTTTTTTAATTTAACTTTTTTCTTTGTGGTCTTGGTACTTGTTTTTTTCTTTGTGGTAACCTTCGGCTTCGATGCCAGAGGAGTATCATCACCTGTAAGTGATGTCTCAATCACCGGATCAGTATAGGATGGAAAGACTACTGCATCCTGTGACTGCCAGTTAATACCAAAACTACCAGCCGCAATAATTACAGCTGCTGCAACACATCCTGCTGCTACTTTCTTCTGTCTGAAGAACTCTTTAATGCTTTTCTTTTTCATGATTATCACACCTCTCAGATATCGACGTATCCAATGCGGTTTTTCCTGTTTGAGCATACAAAAAGACCGCTTAATAAATATTAAACGGCCGCATAAACTAATCCAGTTCTACCATATAAAATACGTCACTAAATCAAAATTTAATGCGGCAACCGGCTGTCATAGTCTCACGACCTTAGACCCATAGCTTTGCGTCCCTGTCTTTCGACAGGTTTGCCTTTATGCTTAGTATACTGATTCTCCCAAATAATGTCAATATTTTTTCTGATTGCATTCTTTTTTTTTACATTTTCTGGTATACTGTTCACAAAACCGTAATTAAAAAAATTCAAAAGGGAGCGGCTTTTTTATGAAAAGATCAGTTTTTATCCGTTCCTTTGCCATATTGTTGATTTTCTGCATATTTTGCAGCATTTTATCCGGATGTGCTCCCGGCAGCAAAAGCTCTTCGTCAGAGCCGCCGGTTTACTCTCCGCTGCGCGTCCTCGTCCCGGAAGCCCCCGGCAGCGATACGCTCGGCTCTTCCCCTCTGACGCTGGATGTTTCAAATATCACACAGGGATATTTCGTAGCACAGTCTGATTCTGCGGATCTTGTCACCAGTCTTCAGATCACAGCTCCTACCGGAGTTCTTTATGCCTATTTTATCGACCCCGGTGAAAATGCTGTTATTCCGTTTACAGAAGGAAACGGAGACTACACGGTTGTCGGATACCAGCAGATTCAGGGAGACCAGTATGCAGCGCTGTACAGTGAAATCCTGACGGTAGAACTGGAAAACGATTTTTTTCCGTTTCTTTATCCAAATCAATATGTAAACTTCTCGCCAGACAGCGAAGCAAGCAAACTTGCACTGTCCATGGTTTCAGAAGATACCACCGATGTAGATGCACTGAAGCAGATTTATAATTATGTAGTTAATAATCTCACGTATGATTATGACAAAGCAGAGACGGTAGAAACCGGATATCTGCCGGATGTGGATGAAACGCTTTCCACCAAAACCGGCATCTGCTTTGATTATGCTGCACTGACTACTGCCATGCTTCGAAGCTGCGATATTCCTTGCAAGCTTCAAATTGGTTATACCGGAGATATCAAACATGCCTGGATTGATGTTTACATCCGTTCCAAAGGCTGGGTAACAGGCGCTGTATCATTCAACGGTGACAGCTGGAGCCTGATGGATCCGACTTTTGATTCCAGTGCAGATTCCGATGACACCGAGGCAATTCAGGATTACATCGGCAACGCAGATAACTATACTGTACAGTTTACACGATAGTGGCAAAAGGAGACCTCTTTATGAAACATAAACTTACCGCACAGGAACTCGGCAGTTTCTGTCGACAGCTCGGAATACTGATTCATTCCGGAATGGGTCCGCTGGAAAGTCTTCATATTCTTCTGGAAGAAAGTGAGGCAGACACAGACCACGAAATTCTTTCTGTTTTACTGTATTCCATGGAAAAAACAGGGTCCTTATCTCAGGCTGTCACAGATTCAGGATTTTTTCCGAATTCCATGGCTGCTTATATAAAAACCGGCGAACAAACCGGTTGTCTTGACGAAATTCTGGACAGCCTTTCCGGGCACTATGAACAGGAACAGGAAACATCCGGGCAGATTCGAAGCGCAGTCACCTATCCGCTTCTCATGCTCGTCATGATGGGAATCGTTATTATTGTCCTTCTTGTCAAAGTACTTCCGATCTTCCGGCAGGTATTCCAGCAGATGGGAATGGAAATGAACGGATTTTCCAGCCGGCTTCTGAATGCCGGCAATATTATCACCCGTTATTCTGCCTTTTTTCTGATTCTGGCAGTTATCCTGATCGGATGCATCCTGTTTCTTTGTCTTAATAAAAAAGGTCAGCAGATGCTTGCAAAAATCGTCCTGCATCTTCCGGTACTTCGTGATATTCCGGTTGCACTCGACTACAGCCGTATGACACATGGGCTTGCACTCGGCCAGAAAAGCGGACTTGCTCCGGAAACCAGTCTTGCGCTTGCTGAGCAGCTGATTTCTCACCCACTTGTTCTGGAACGTCTCCAAAAGGCTGCCGACCTTCTGAATACCGGCTATGCATTTTCTGACGCTCTGAAAGAATCCGGACTTTTTGGTGGCATGGAAATCCGCCTGATCATAGTTGCATTCCAGTCCGGGACCGCGGATGATGCTTTCGCAGACCTTTCCAGCCGCTATCAGGACAATGCTTCTGCCCTGATCACACGTGTGATTTCTGTTATTGAACCGACTATCGTCATTATTCTCTCGGTTCTGGTAGGTCTGGTCCTGCTTTCTGTTATGATGCCGCTTCTTGGTGTACTTGCAGATATCGCAATGTGAGGTGATCTGTTATGAAGCTTTTTGAAAGCCGTAAAGAAAAATTTTTTAAAACTGTCCTGCTTCTTTTTCCGTTGTTTCTGCTGCTCTGCATCGGTCTCATTTTTTTCATTGCAATTGGGCGCACTTCCGATGCAACGATTCAGAAAGAACAGAGTGCATTGCTGCAGACGCTTGAAAATGGTGCAGTCCGTACTTATGCACTGAAAGGACAGTATCCGGAAAGTCTGGACGAACTTCTGAGTGATTATCATATCACATATGACTCTTCTAAATTTGTGATTGAATATGTTCCCAACGGATCCAACCTTCTTCCTTCTATCAGTGTTATCCCACTTACAGGAACAAATTCTGAAAGGAGGAAGACTTCATCATGAAAAAAACAGCACCGACTTCTCATCCGATATCCGGTCTTTTTTCGCTGTTGCTGTTCGGCCTCTTCGTACTGTTCCTTCTGATCATGCTGTTGTTCTCCGCACAGATTTATCAGCAATCCATCAAAAAGGCTGATTCCGAAACAGATCTTGGCACCGTTTCCTCCTATATCGCCACAAAATTCCGGCAGCACGATGTTCAGGATGGGATTTTTACGGATGAATTAAATGATATTCCGGCTTTATGTTTTCGTGATACCATAAATAATCAGGACTACATCACATACCTTTATCTGGATGACGGCCGCCTGAAAGAGCTTTTTACCGCAGACGGATCTTCTGCACAGGCAAATGCCGGTACCGCGATTGCATCTCTGTCAGACTTTCAGATAGAAGAAAACGCTAATGGCTTTTATCATGTTTTTCTTCAAAGTACCGCCGGAGACATATCTGAATTCTATCTGCACAGCTGTGCAGCTTAAAAGGAGCTAACATGAAACAAATACATTCACATTCCAAAAACAGTCTTTTTTTGATGGAAATGATTTTTGTCCTCCTTTTTCTTTCACTTTCCAGTGCTGCATGCATCCGTATTTTCGCAGCCGCCGAGGAAAACCATGTACACACGGTTGAAAACAGACAGATACAGGCGCACACGGTTTCTGTCTGTGAGATTATGGAGGGAAGTGATGGAAATGCAGACAGTTTTGTCAAATATCTTCCCGGAGGTATCTCAGACAGTTCTTCCGTAAACTGGTACTATGACCGCAGCTGGAACATCTGCGATAAACAGAATGCTTCCTATCGAATGTTTCTTGAACTGTCCCCTTCCCGATACGAAAAGGCAGGAATGCTTTTCTTCTACCGGATGGATGCAGATCATGCCCTGCTTCATTCCACGGAACTTCGTTTTCCATCCATCCAGTCTGCTCTTAAGGAGGAAGAATCATGAAACACGACCGAACATTTTTTGCAGCAACCGGTATTCCGTCGCTGTTTCTTATTTTTTCCGTACTTTGTCTCGCGGTACTGTCTCTTCTTACACTCGGGAAATCACGGGATGAACTGCAGGCCGCCAATTTTGCTATCCAACAAACCGACCTTTATTACAAGACATGCGAAACAGCCACAGGAACTGTCACAGCAATTCAAAAGCAGCTTGCTTCTGATTACAGTCAGGTTTCTGATCCAGATGCCTACTTTTCACTTGCCGGCCAGATTCCTGATGAAATTGACGGTCTCGCATACGATTCTTCTGCGAATGTTATTTCATTCTCGGAAGCGTTATCTGATACACAGGAGTTATCTGTAAAATTAAAAGTCCTGTACCCATCTTCGGACACAGAACCTTTTATTGAAATATTACAATGGAAAACAGGCAATACAGCATCATGGACACCCGACACCCATCAGCCTGTATACAAAGGAGCTCAATCATGACAAACGAACAAACACTGGAATTTCTTACAACTGCTGCAAACCAGCATGCGTCTGATATCTTTATTATTGCCGGTCGTCCACTATCCATTAAAGTGGACGGTCATCTTACTGATTATGGAGAACGTTTGATGCCGGATGATACAAAACAGATTCTCGAATGCATTTATCAGATGGCAAATAACCGCGACATCAATCATCTTCTGAATACCGGGGATGACGATTTTTCTTTTTCTGTCCCCGGTCTTTCCAGATTCAGGATCAACGCCTATAAACAGCGTGGTTCACTGGCCGCTGTTATACGTGTGATTGCATTTCAGTTACCGGATCCGTCAGAACTCTCTATCCCGGATGATGTTATGCAGACTGCTGATTATACAAAGGGTATGGTTCTTGTGACTGGTTCTGCCGGAAGTGGAAAATCAACTACTATGGCATGCCTGATCGACCGCATTAATCATTCCAGAGAGGGGCATATCATCACTCTGGAAGATCCACTCGAATATCTGCATCGACACAACCGCTGTATTGTCAGTCAGCGTGAGATCTGCACAGATACTGCAAACTATCTGACATCTCTTCGCGCCACTCTGCGTCAGAGTCCGGATGTTATTTTACTGGGTGAAATGAGGGACCATGAAACGATTCAGACGGCAATGACCGCTGCCGAGACCGGTCATCTTGTACTTTCCAGTCTGCATACGCTTGGCGCCGCCAACTCCATCAGCCGTATCATAGATGTTTTTGAACCGGCACAGCAGCATCAGATTATTGTACAGCTTTCCATGGTTCTGCAGGCAGTCATTTCCCAGCAGCTGATTCCTGATGTAAATGGAAAGGTTATTCCTGTGTTTGAAGTCATGCGCCTTACACCTGCGATCCGTAATATGATCCGTGACAATAAACTACATCAGATTGAAGGAGTCATTGCTTCTTCCTCTCAGGATCAGATGCGTTCCATGGATCACAGCCTTATAGAGCTGTATAAACAAGGGCGGATTCATAAGGATACCGCAATCAAATATGCGCTGAATCCTGATATGATCCGCCACAAGCTTGTATAAACTATATATCAACAATAATTTCTGATCACAATCTGTAACGTTCTTCTACCCTGATATTCATTGATTTCAGGGTAGTACGTTACAGATATAGTATCATGTACAGAAACAAATTCTGCAAATTCATCGACTTCGCCAAAAAACACCGCATCTTTCCAGACTCCATCTGCATCTGTCAATGTCATTTTGGCAACATTTCTGTTTTTCCCAAAGATTCTTAATTTTGAAACACGCAGATTTTTCTGAGCAAATAACGGTTTTGTATTTCCCTTTCCAAACGGTTCCAGAACTTTGAGTTCTTCGGTAAGTGTTTCTGTCAGGTAAGAAATCGGCATCGGCACATCAATCATAACTTTTGGCATCAGATCATGCTCACTCAATGTACAGTTTTCATTAAGTTTCTTCCTGAATCGTTCAATGTTTTCTTCCGCCATTGAAAGCCCTGCTGCCATCGGATGTCCGCCAAACTGAATCAGAAGATCCCGGCATTTAACAAGTTCCTCGTACATTGAATACGCTTCTATTGAACGTCCACTTCCCTTAACACCATTCTCTGCTTTTGTCAGCACAAAGACCGGTTTATGGTACAGTTCCCGGATACGTCCGGCAATGATCCCCGCCAGGCTTTCGTGACATTCAGGAAGATAAACAACAAGTACTCTGTCTTTATTTATACTTTCCGTCTCAATCTCATTTATCGCCTGTTCTTTTCCCTGTTCCGTCATTGCCTTCCTGCTCTGATTCAGATCATAAAGATCACCGGCAAGTTTAGCTGCTTTCTGCCTGTCTTCTGTACACAAAAGCGCCAGCGCTCTTGTCGCCGTATCCAGACGTCCACTTGCATTGATGCATGGTCCGAGTACAAATCCCACATGATAGGCTGTGATTTCTGCTCCTTCCAGATTATTTACCCGGATCAATGCCTGCAGGCCCGGTCTGGTCGTTTCAGATAACCGCCTCAGGCCATGCTTTACAATGATCCGGTTTTCTCCCTGCAGATCCATCACATCACCAACTGTTGCAATTGCTGCCAGTTCTGTAAAGTCCAATATCTCGGACTTATCAATACCAGTCTTTTCGTACAATGCCCATATCAGTTTCCATGCTACGACCGCGCCGCAAATATTTTTATTAGGGTATGCGCAATCCTGCTGCTTCGGGTTAATCACTGCATCCGCACATGGTATGATCCATTCACGTCCGTTTTCACTATCCCGGAACGGAACGTCATGATGATCCGTCAGAACCACAGTCATCCCTCTGCGTCTGGCATCTGCGATCTCGCCAGCTGCCGCAATACCATTATCACAGGTCACGATGGTATCAATTCCATCTTCCGCCGCCTGATCGATCAACTGCTCATGAAGTCCATATCCGTCTTTGATTCTGTCAGGAATACATGTATCAGCCTGTGCCCCCAGTCGTTTCAGACCTTTCAGCAGAATACAGGTCGCCGTCACGCCATCAATATCGTAATCACCAATGATACGGATTTTTTTATTTTCTGCAATTTTCATTCTCAGAATTTCTACAGCTTTATCCATATCTTTCATAAACCATGGTGACGGAAGTTCTTCAAGTGTTCCATGAAGATACGACTGTATTGCCTCATCTCCGTCTACATCACGGTTTCGAATCAGCCGGGCAATCACAGGATCAATTCCGAATTTCCTGCCAATCTCCTGAAAATCCGCCTTTTTGGCATATACCATCCATTTTTCCATATATTCTCCTCTGCACACTTTGGAGTATGCATATTTCTTTTCTCCAGATAGAATAAGTCCCGGGACAAATGTCTGTCCCGGGAACCTGATCTCTGTTATTTCATTATTCGGACTTTTCTTCGCCGGAAGCATTTTCTTTCGCTGCTGCTTCCTGAGCTGCAAGTCTTTCCGCTACTCTTTTACGATTTTTCTTCTTTGGCTGTGTCGGATCCTTTTTGGCCGGCTGGCTGTTCTGCTTACCAGAGTTATTCTGTTTTGCAGAGGAAGCAGCTGTCTTTGCTGCAACTGTTGCCTGTGGAACCGGTTTTCTGTAATAACGTTTCATTACCAGCCACAAAGCACCTGTGATGCAGACAGAAGAATATGCACCGCAGATAACACCTACCATAAGAGGTGCTGCAAATTCACGGATGGAAGATACACCCAGAATGTACAGAACTGCTACCATAACAAATGTGGTAAAGGAAGTGTACATACTTCTTGTAAGTGTCTGTGTGATACTTTCATTAACGATCTCATCAAGTTTGGCTCTGCTGCCCTTCATATTCTCACGGATACGGTCGAAGATGACGATCGTCGCGTTGATAGAATAACCTACAATCGTAAGCATGCAGGCGATGAAGGTATTACCTACAGAAATTCTGGAGATTCCATAGAATGCAAATACAACCAAAACGTCATGCAGTAATGCAAGTACCGCACTGCTTGCAAAACGGATATCCTTGAAACGGAACCAGATATAAACAAGCATACAGAGTGTAGCAACAATTACAGCAACAACCGCATCTCTTCTCATTTCAGAACTTACTGTGGAAGAAATACTTTCTGTCGCGATCAGAGATTCATCTACGTCGAACTTGTCAACCAGTGCCTGATCCAGTTTTTCACGTTCTGCCTGAGAAAGAGTACGTGTTTTTATCACTACCTGATTTGTTCCGACAACCTTTGTAGGCTGTACGTTCTTATCTCCGGTAACTTCCTCTACAACAGGAGTTACTTCAGAATCAATCTGCTTGATATCCATATCTTCGTTGAATGTTACAGTTGTTGCTGTACCACCGGAGAAATCAAGCGCATAGTTTAATGCTGTTCCATCTGTATTATGATGAATAAGCATTGCAACCGGGCCGCTCAGAATCAGAACGATGGAAATAATAAAGAATACTTTACGCTTACCAACGATGTTGAATATTTTACGCTGTTTTGCACGGCCGTATAATTTTTCATCGTGGAAGCCAACTGCATAAAATGCATTCATTACAAATCTGGAAACAACCAGAGCTGTGAACATGGAAACAACGATACCAAGTGCCAGTGTATAAGCAAAACCCTTAACAGTACCGGAACCAAGCCACATCAGTACCAGTGATGCGATCAGGGTTGTAATGTTTCCATCGAAGATTGCACTGAACGCTTTGGAAAATCCTGCCTTGATAGAAGCTCTTACAGAATTTCCTGCTGCAATTTCTTCCTGAATACGAGCATAAATAATAACATTCGCATCGACCGCCATACCAATACCAAGAATGATACCTGCGATACCCGGAAGAGTCAGTGTAATGTCAAATGCATTTAAGGTGATCAGTACGATTGCCGTGTACAGAATCAGTGCCACACCGGCAACGACGCCCGGCAGACGGTACATAATGATCATAAAGATAATTACGATGATCAGACCAATCAGACCTGCCATTACACTTGTGGAAATTGCTTCTTCACCAAGCTGTGCAGCGACCACACTGGAACGAAGTTCTTCAAGCTCGATGCTCAGGGAACCGATACGGATATAGGAAGCAAGGTTCTGTGCTTCTTCTACATCAGCCATACCTGTGATCTGTGCCTGTCCACCTGTGATTGCTTCATTTACCTTCGGTGCACTTAAAATCTGGTTATCATAAACGATTGCGATCTGTTTGCCGACGTTTGCCTTTGTTGCATCTGCAAATTTTGTCTTACCTTCATCGGTAAGTGTCAGACTTACGGCATATTCTCTGGAGCTGTTTTTGTCAGACTGGAACGCACCACCCTGTGCATCCTTTACGTCTGTACCTTCCAGAACAACAGATCCGGCTTCACGGATCTCGTCAAGACTTCTTGCAAGTGCATAACCGCTTCCTGTGCTGGTAAAGTTTGCATTACCGTCGTTATCCTCTGCTGTGATAAAACACAGAGAACCAGGTTTACCAAGGTCATTCAGAATTGCATCTGCATCTGTGACACCCGGGATCTCAACAGCGATACGGTCGTTTCCTTCTTTGTACACCTGCGCTTCAGTACTGTACTGTTCCACACGCTTCTGGAGCTTATATACAGTATCTGACATGTCTTCAGCACTCGGGTTACTGTCTTTTGCCTGATAAGTGATACTGACACCACCAGACAGATCCAAACCGGTCTTGATATTCTTTGCAGAACCGGTTCCGGTAGGTCCGATGCCTACTCCGGCCGTGTAACACAGAAAGACTGTGATAATGGCGGTCAGAAGCAGTACAACGATTGCTCTGTTTTTCTTCATTGTTCTTTCCCTTCTTATATTATTTTATTCCGCTAACGCGGCCTTTATCATGATTGCGCACTCCACTCTCTTACGCTGAAGTTCGCATCCGATACCATAATTGCCATTAATATCTTTCTGGAAATGATATGCATTGGCAGCGCAGCCACCACTGCAATAAAATCTTGCGAAACAGTCCTTACATGCTTCTTTTGTGTAAACATTGCATTTACCAAACTGATCACGGATCTCCGGTCTGGTGATTCCCTCATCTACATTTCCCATAAGGAACTGTTCTTCGCCAACAAACTGATGACACGGATAAAAATCACCCCACGGTGTCACAGCCAGATACTCGGTACCTGAGCCACATCCGGACAGACGTTTGTAAACACATGGACCGCCTGTAAGGTCAATCATAAAGTGGAAGAAATTGAAGCCCTTTCCGGCTTTTTCTCTGGCGATCATTTCTTTTGCCAGTGCATCATATTCTTCCTTGATCTGTGGAATGTCTTCTTCTCTAATCGCATACTCCTCTGTATCAGCAGCTACAACCGGCTCTACAGAGATCTGCTTGAATCCGAGATCTGCAAGATGCAGAACATCCTTTGAAAAATCAAGATTGTGGTGGGTAAAGGTACCACGCACATAATACTTGTCCTGGTTTCTGGATTCTGCAAATTTCTGGAATTTCGGAATGATCAGATCATAGCTTCCTGCACCTTTACGGAATGGTCTCATATAGTCATGAACCTCTTTACGTCCATCCACACTGAGAACAACATTTCCCATTTCTTTGTTGCAGAATTCCATAACTTCGTCATTGAGAAGTACACCGTTTGTTGTCAGTGTAAAACGGAATTTCTTATTATGCAGCTTCTCCTGTTCTCTTCCGTATGCCACCAGATCCTTGACAACCTGCCAGTTCATCAGGGGCTCTCCTCCGAAGAAATCGACTTCCAGATTCTTTCTTGAACCGGAATTCGCAATCAGGAAATCAAGTGCTTTCTTTCCTACTTCAAAAGACATCAGCGCTCTTCTTCCATGATATTCACCTTCCTCGGCAAAACAGTATCGACAGGCCAGATTACAGTCATGGGCAATATGCAGGCACAGTGCTTTGACTACTGTCTGTCGATTTTCAGTAAATTCTTCTATTATATTTTCATATACATCTCTGGTAAACAGCATACCCTGCTCTTTCAGCTTCCCACATTCGGAAACAGAGGTACGGATATCAGCCTCCGGATACTTATCCTTCAGTCTGTCTACGATCTCCTGCTCTGACAGTCCCTCCTCCATAAAGGGAAGTACTTCATATGTCACAAGATCTACCAGATGAATGCATCCACTGTTAATATCCAGAACAATGTTGTAACCATTACTCTGGTATCTATGTATCAGACTCATCTTTCTGAAAATCCTTTCCTGTATCTTTTTCTTTACGTTATCAGAGCATTACGAAGTAGTTTCCTGTAACGTAAGAATAAGCAGCGGATTTCACTCCGCTGCTTAACTGATTGTTCTGAACCTGCTTATTTGTTCTCGCAGCTCTGATTTCCTACAGTACAGGAAGTTTTGCATGCTGACTGGCAAGATGTCTGACATTCACCGCATCCACCTTTTTTCACTGTGTTCTGCAGGTTCTTTGTATTTAATGTTTTGATATGTTCCATTATATATCCCTCCTTATGTATAATTATCTGGAGACAGTATAGCATAAAACCGCCCTAAATAAAAGCCTTTTTTTCACGAGAGCATACCACCCAGCGTGCCGCCTCCCAGACACATAAAAAACGTCGTAATAGCATGCTGTGCACTCATATCCCATCGCCTTTGCACCGCAAATGAAACAATCATAAGCAGTACAAAATAACACAGTCCTACCAGAAATCCCCACTTGTATTTATTTTGCCGCATGAGTTTTCCGGACAAAAAGCCGCCCGCCAGACAGGAAACCACATAAATCACCAGTATCCCCACTGTCACGATTCCCTGCCCGATATCGAGTTTAAATACCATCAGCGCAAGAAGCAGAAGACATATCCCCGATAATGCATATGCCAAAAGTAAAGATCTCAAAATTGTTTTTATCTGCATAAAAAGCCCTCCCATACTGAAATATATGGAGGGCTTTTTCTTCATATGTACAAAATCCGAAATTTACTTTCTCTTCTTAAGGTATACAAGCACTGCAACGATTACTGCTGCCGCGATTCCGATAATCACAAATGGAAGAATCGGTGTGCTGTCTCCTGTAGATACAGCCTTCACAGAACTACTTCCATTCTGCGTGCCCTGGTCTGAAGTCGAAGTATCTGTAGCATTCTGATTACTCTGATCAGAAGACGACTGCACAGATGTTCCCGATGTACTGCTATTCGCAGAGGTCGTTGTAGATGATGAAGTTGCACTCGTCGGGCCTACAGTCGCAGAACTTTTGGTTGTCGTTCCGGAAGAATAGCTTCCATCCTCAATTTCTTCACCTACCAGCGTCTTGCTTCCGGCGATTCCAAACGGGCTGAATGAATGTGTGCTGAACACCATTGTGCTTCCATCCACACTTGGAACGATCTTCTCCATCGCACCGCTGTCCAGAAGATGTTCGATGGTATAGTCATATCCTGCTTTGACCGGAACAGTCACACTGATATATTCCCCATCCGGGATTTCATATTCTGTATTATTTTTCAGATCCCAAAGCTCAAATTCGTAGGCTTTAAACAGATTTGCCTCTGCTTCATTACTGAATTCATAGTTCTCGCCACTTGCTGCACGGAACTGTACATACCACGGAAGGTTGATTCCCGATACAGAAATACCGTTGCAGGTATGGTTTGTTGCTGCAAGTTCGATTTTTTCTTCATCGGACGGTTCTTCATCTGTCACTGTCTGTGCACGCTCATCCGGAGTAATTTTCTTCTCAGTACCGTCAAAAATATTGTCTTTATCGGACTCCGGTGCTTCGGTAATTTCCGGTGTTTCCGTGGTATCTGGTGTGTCTGTAACATCTGGTGTAGCTGTAACATCCGGTGTCTCTGTAGTTTCTGGTGCTCCCGTCACTTCCGGATTCTCTGCATCATCCGGTGCAACTGTAACTTCTGGTGTTTCTATCGCATCTGCGGAATCTTTTTTTTCAGTGTCAGTTGAAACGTCTTTATTGTCAGGTGTTTCTGCTGTATCCTGAACCTTGTCCGCTGTATCATCTGTATCTGGTGTATCCTGATCTTTTGCCTCTGATTCGTCTTTTACATCACCATTATCTGATATTTCTGTACTTCCCGGTGTCTCTGTCGTCGTATCTTCACCGTTTTCTCCTGTATTTCCATTCTCCTGTGTTTCCTGAGAATCCTGATTCTCATAAGCGTTATCTGTATAATCTGTATCTTTGCTGAAACTGCTGACAACTACCGTCACGCTACTGTAAATCGCATCCGACTGACCATCCCATCCGGAAAACTTCGCAAGATCTGCTGTATTGTACGGGTGAAAAACCACATCATAAGACTGTACTCGCTTAGATGGAACGCTCGAACTGTCCACCCATGACAATGTACCATAATCACTCTTCGGAAGAGAAATTTCAGAAAGAGGAACCGGCTGTTCTACTGTAACATTATCAGGAATCAGGCTGCTGACCTCAACTTCCGTCGTACTTCCTGCCATAACCGGAACATAAGTAAACTGACCTGTTATAAGTGTCGCTGTAAGTGCCGCTACAGCAAAAAACTGCATATTCTTCCTCTTTTTCATCATAATCTATACACCTCAATCTATTTAAACATGAATTAACGTCTGCTTTAGTCTATTTATAATGGATGTTTTTACTTTTTTATGAAATACATCCTCAATCAATATATCGTATTTTTATCTTTTCGTAAACCTTTTGTAACAAAATCTTTTATTTTACGACACAGACATTATAGCACAGTTCTACTTTTTTCGACACCCCAAAATTATTTTTTTTATTTTTTGCCCCATATGTCTCGAAATATTGCCTGTAAACAGTAACGATTACATCATTAATGCGAATTGCGTGACGATTCTCTGTACTTCTCCCAAAACAGATTGAATGCCTTCCTCGGAGTTCATCCAATTTTCTTTCGTAACTCCATCAACACAACATGGGCATACCCGAAATTTCACTTCCGGATATGCCCTCTGATAATACATCAGTGCTCTTCTCGCATGATAATTTTTGCAGCATAACAGTGCTTTTTTTATTTCTATTCCCGCTTTGTCCGTAACTTCGCGGGATAATCTGGCATTTTCCCATGTGAAGGTTGCCTGATCTTCCTTAAGAATTACTTCGTCCGGAACATGATTTTTTATTAAAACATCTTTTAAAAAATCCCATTCCGTCCGGTACTTGCCGTTATATCGTTCCTGGCCCGACAACACTCCGCCAAACTTGCCGACAGTGATGCTGTATTTTCCACTTGGAAGGACAAATGGCGCATATTTTTTCCCATATAAGGTTGCAGCCTTTTCCGCCATCTGTGAATAACCATTCCCCGGAATAAAAATGATATCCGCTTTTTCCGGTTCATCTTCAGCAAAAATAAATTCACTGATCTGCTCTATAAATCTGTGGTACATATAGTCTTTCTCCTTTGTGTGATATTTATTTTGTTACAATTACTGTACTGTAGCCGTCATCCCGCAGCCGCTGCTCCATATTAATGGCATTGCCAATCTGCTGAAAAGCACCTACCTGAACTTTGTACAGATCATTTTCATATCACCTTTTGTTAGTTTAGATGAGCATATCCAGTTTACATAGCCCCTTGAAGTATGCTTATAGAGTTTTCGACCACACTTACCACAAAAAATTTTGCCACTAAGAGGATTAGAATAAGCATTTACTCCCCTTTTCTTTCCTGTCTTTGCTTTGAGTCTCCTCTGTACTTCACCAAACATCTCTTCTGATACATAAGCAAGCTCAGGAGCTGGTATTCTAACTAATTCTTCCTCTGATCTTTTTACAATCTTCTTTTTATCAAAGTCGTGATGATATTTCCCCATCACTATAACACCTTTGGCTTTCTCATTTTTAAGGATTCTACTAATACTTTCAGAGGTAAACGGCTTTCCCACACTATTCGTATAACCATGTTCATTTACCCAGTCTCTTACTTTTCTTATACTGTCATACTCAAGATAGAGCTCAAAAATCTTTTTCCCCAACTCAGCCTCTTTCTCATCTTTCACCCATTTACCATTTACGATTTTAAAGGCTAAAGATTTACCATTACCCATTGCCGCTATTTCCTCTCCAGCAAGAGCTTTCTCAACTCTTCTCCTGTTAGCATTATTCAGTTTCTTACTCAGATTTCTACTGTACTCCTCGGCAATGATAGCTTTTATTCCTGTTATAAGAGCATCCTCTGACGGGATGAAAAATTTGTTGTCCAGATACATAAATAGTTTTAGGTTATTCTTAACCAAATTGTCTACGAAGAGATACCAGTCTAATAGTTAAGAGATCATCCTGATATAATACCTCACTCTCAGCATCTTCCCCTTTCAATTCCTTTAGCTCTGCCTGTAATTCTGCAATCTGAGCCTCAATCTCTGCAATTCTTTTTGAGTTATCTTCCTGAGCCATTACCGTAGTACCAAAAGGCACACTTAACGCTACTGATAACATTACAGCTAAAATTTTCTTACTCATAGATTATACCTCCTGTATATCCCTCAATATATTCCTCATTATACTATTTTTCTTTTGCAACATCAATCACAAAACGAGCCCACGCCCTACTATCATCCTCCCCATACATCCTGTATATACAGTCCTGATAGGGTACTCTCCAGTATTCTCTCCCGGCTCCCTCAGCGGTCAGCCCACGTCTCTCATACTTTCTCTCTATGTTCTGTAAGTGGTGTCTAAATTGATGTAAGAAACTCTCAAGATCAGGCTCAGTAAGATAGATCTCTCCTGTAGCCTGTACATAGTTATCATCTCTTACCCAGACTGTTATAACCGGGATTGATACTTGATAGAGGTCTGAGAGATCTGTATTAAGCTCTCTCAGTGCCTCTAAAACGTCCAATTCATCATTTATGGTAATTATCTTGTCCAAATACTTTTTAACCGCTGTAGGAGCCTCTGAGGCGGTATACAGATTCTTGTACAAGTTCACTCTATCCTGTATATTCACTCAACCACCTCTGAAAAACTGTTTAATGCACCTCTAAGGCTTTCCATACCTTGTGATGGATTATAGTGCGTTCTGAATACCAGATCATCCTGTACATTTCCTACTGTAAATCCATTTAAAGCATAATACTTAACAAATCCTTTTACAATCTGTGAGTTTGTCAGATTTCCATGTGCTAAATCAAATAGCCAGATTTTATGATCCTCTGTTGCTCTGTTCAATGCTTAATCCCCCTTTATGCACAAATACCAGCCGCTATAAGTTTCTTTCCAATACGTTTTACATAACTATGTACAGATGGAGTTTTTACTCCCAATTTCCGGGCAATATCCGGTTTAGATTTTCCCATAAGTAAAAGGTTGATAACTACTCTTTCATTATCCGATAATTCTAAACTGTCCAGTAACATTTTCATCTCTACCATGCTGTAATCTTCACACTCTACAGAAAACTCAGAAGATCCGGCACTGTCTCCCTCTTCCTCATATTCTGAGTGAGTATTAATCTGTTCATAACTATGCACAAAACAACCGGGATTTCTTTTCTGACAATTAGCCATTGAAAATAGTGTATTGTAATTTCTCTTGAGGCATCCACAAAGGTATGTAGTAAAGCTACACTCTCTTGTATCATCAAAGGTCTGGATAGCGTCCCATAAAACGAGATCACCCTCACTAACCAGATCTTCCAGCTCAGCTCCTATAATGGATCTGGAGTAACTTCTTGCGAATACATAAATAAGACCTTTTGTTTTTTCCATGATTTCTGCAAATACGCTTTCGTTTTTGTCCTGTTTGTACTGAGCTACCAGCTCATCAACTGCATAATCATTGTAATTTTTCTTCATTTCCTGTGTCCTCTTGTTTCAATCCTTATGTATATGTTTAACATATACCTCATTCTTAATATAGTATATGTTAAACATATATGTCAAGGTTTATTCCTCACTTATTCCTCATTTTTCTTTCAAAACACAAGAAATGTATGTTATAATCTCCTCAAATAGTGAGGAGATACTTATATATGGGAGCTAAATATACTGAAGCTCAGAAAAGAGCTACCGCAAAATATCAGAAAGAAAATACCAGCCTTATAGGTATTAGAGTATCAAAAGAAAAGAAAGAGCTATATCAGGCTCACGCCACTAATGCTGGAATGAGCCTTAGTTCTTATATTATTAACGCTATAGAGGAGCAAATAAAAAAAGAGGAATGATCCAATTACGGTCATTCCTCTTTATACTTTAATCTTTAATTATCAAATGCTCCATGCTCTGTCAGATATTTTAAAAATCCCTGACAGCCCTCAATTACATCATCATACGTCTTGTCAAAATCACCTGTATACCATGGATCAGCTATATCTCTTCCTGATCCAGCAAATGACAGGAATTTATACACCTTTCCCTCAGGATCTCCCTTTAACATCCTATTAAGATTTCGTATATTGGCGGTATCCATACCAATAATATAATCAAACTTATCATAATCAGCCAGAGTGATCTGCTTAGCTCTATGAGGTACTAAAGGAATCCCCATTTCCCTTAGTTTGTTTACTGTCCCTCTATGCGGAGGATTACCAATTTCCTCCCGGCTTGTTGCAAAACTGTCTATCACAAACTGATCTGCTAAGCCCTTAGCCTTTACCTTATAGGTAAAGACACTTTCACTTAAAGTCGATCGACAAATATTTCCATGACAACAAAAAGCTACTCTTATCATTGTTTTCTCCTATCCTT
>OLNL01001080.1_pt1 | contig 27149 bp, 34 predicted proteins | sample 1672181 | NCBI WGS metagenome assembly OLNL01 (sample SAMEA3136656, study PRJEB25190) | human gut metagenome | biome: human gut; feature: human-associated habitat; material: faeces | place: Austria | collected 2013
AACAGTGCTCATAGTAAAAGTCCCGGCAAATACCGGGACTTTGTCTACAGTCTGAAGAGAGTCAAAAGACTCTCTTCTAAAATTATTTTTGAAATAAAACTACTGCATACCAGTAAATCCATTTCTTATAATATTCCCATTTCCAACAGGAGCAAGTAATACTTTTCCTGTTCCGCGGTATACATTCACTAATCCTTCTCCACTTGCTGCGGAACCGATCAATGTTTTCCCAGATCTTTCAACAGTAAAGCTAAGACTTCCACTCCATGCGATCGCAAAATTTCCGTCAACTTTTAACACATCATTTTCCAAATTGATTTCGATAAGTTCTTCTTTTGGGCAATCTGCTTCTAAGCAAACAATGCCGTCTCCTTCTAATCCAAGATTAAATAAACCTTCGCCACCTGCAACAGCAGAAGATAAATTACTTCTTGCAACAGTCTTTTGCTTTAATTCAGAACTGCATGCTAAAAATAATCCATCATCCAGAACGATTGACTGATTCCAATCTTTAAGATCGATCAGGATGAGATGTTTATAAGTTGGCTCTAACATCAATAATCCATCTCCTGTATATTCTGGTTTCACAATGGATTCTCCTGATGCTTTTCCACGAAAAGCTTTGGAAATAAGATCTCCAGCTCCTTTGATTCCAGTTGTTGCATTTACATTTCCAAGCATCCATTGCATTGCTCCTGCCTGAATTGTTACATTTCCTTCTGAAAGATCGCATAATAATTGTCTCTTTTTTACATTCATTTCACTACAAAAAAATGCTGTTTGAGCAGAGTATGGAGAAACACTCATATCTTCCTCATGTTCTAAGACACGAAATCCTTTTTTCTTTTGTGTAAAGCTAATATTTTGGTTGTTGTATAAATTTTCAATTTCAAACATATGATTTTCCTTTCTGTGTTATGTACGATCATCTGAAGCGAATATGCCATTTGTGGTCATGTTTTCTTCGATCAGCTTCGATGTTATCTTTTTGCATTTTTCGTAGAACTAGGAAAAAGATTTTTCGGATTCCTCTGGACTGTTGAATCTGCTGATCCATAAGTAAAACTCCTTCATTACAAATATGAAAGTTTTTGGAAAAAATATTACACAAATCGCTGATCTTTTCGTTCTCTGGATTGCAGGATGAACTTATAATATGATTCATAAGATGCAAATCTCTTATAGTCTCCCGTATACACATCTAAGCATCGTTCATTGATCGTTAACGTATAGTCGTTTGCTGATACAATGAGATACACATCCAGATCTTTTGCACGTTGGAAGATTGTGTCAAATAAGTATTTTTTGACATCTTCGATCGCATCAATACTTAGACCGCTATCAATGCCATCCATGAAAATGAATAGCTGTGTTTTATGATCTTCTTCACACTCTTTGATCTTTCGACCAATCTTTTCTGCAATCCTTCCAAGACTTAATGCGATATTTTCTCCCTCAGAAGATGAGAAAGTAGCACTCATCTGCTCAAAATTTCCAAAATATGCAGCCATTGACATAGAATAAGATGTCTCATTACCATCGGTTAGATTATTGTATTTGATATATGGAATTTCTTTGTCTCTTACGATGGTTCGAATCTGGTCTAAGAGCGTTGTTTTTCCGCTACCATTGCAGCCAACTAGGATAGTCAATCCTGGTTCGATTTCTATCTGTCTTTTGCAAAACATTGGCTTTCCATCATCATAGAGATTTGTCTCGATCTTGAATTTCATTGCCTTTTCCTTTCTCTTTCAGTAGTTCTTTATCGAATGATTTCATCATTTTTTCGATATTATCTTGTTCATTTTCTTTCATTAGTTCTCTTTGCTTTTTCGTCTTCTCAATTTCTCTTTCTGTTGGATGATTGGAGTATATCCATATAATAAGCAAAACAAAAAAAATATATATAAATGAGAATCCACAAGTTCCAACAATAGATGTAATATTTGCTTTTTCTTCTTCTACGCAAATATGATCCTTTGAACTCTTTGGGTTTACATTTAGAATTTTAATCGTACCAAGACGTGCTTTAGTATCTTTTAGAAATTGTTTTTGTTCACTGTTTAACCAAAATTCATTTTTTAGATCTTTTACACGTAAATCTAATCCTTTTTCCGGCATACAACTCATGGTATCTTGTGATTTATAAGAAATATTTACTCCATTGTAATTTCCTGTATATGTAAATATACATAATACATAATAGTAGGATCTATTATAATCATCACTACTATTATCTTCGTATTGATCACTGTATTCATAATCCGTACATTTTACAGTGCATGTATCTGTATATATCTGTATATATCTTATTGACTTTATACAATTTGATACAAGAATCTAACAGGCTTCCTCCAACCGTGCAGATAAACAATCCAAAGAAAAGTAAGAAAAAAATCTTTCCGCCCAAATTCCCTTTTTTCATTCACATCACCTTTTTTTATGATCATGAATTCGCTCTTTTTCCAGCTTTCTCATGACGAAGATCATACGAATACTTCCAAGACTTAACAATACACCGATTAAAATTTGAACATCAAACCCCATTTTTTGATCCGTGTAATCTTTTGGATCATTTGGATTGATCCAGAATGTTTTCGGCTGGTTAAGTTTTATAAGCTGATCTTTTGTTAGATAATCTTGGTCTAAAGATTGATCTGATTGAAAAGATACTTTTTTTCCATGATATGTTCCATAGTAAATAGGAGTATAATATGTTTTTCCAGTATCTTCATTTGTTTCTGCTTTTATATCGATCGAGGATGAAGTTGCCATGACTTTTTCTGTGTATACAAAATTATCTTTATATAGTTTCATTGCAGATGGAACAGCAAAAAGTAGTCCAAAGACTAACACAATGACGCAGACTCCTTTAAAAAATGTATAATTGAATTTTATTTGTTTCATTTATTTTTCCTTTCTTTTTCATCTTCATTTTCAAAACTGACTCGCTTTAGATCGATTGGATAAATCTTTATTCCATAGAATTCAGTTTTCTGATTTAATGCATCTTTCATTTTTATACAAATCATTTCTATTGATGATTGAATTTCATTTGCTGCAAAATTCCCAATGATAGCATGAAGAACCTTAATAGCCAAGTTGTCAATTATATTTTGGGGATTATTTGACAGCTCAAAAAACTTGCTTCTGTCTGTGATTTTGTAATAAACAATTGTATCAATTACGACTGGGACATTATCTTTTGTCTTGACAGATTGATCTAGAATGATACTGAACATCACATCTTTTCCTTTCCTTAAAAAGAAAAATCCCCAGAAAAACTATCCCAGGGATCCTATGATTATTTGTTCGCTTTTGTTGTAGGTTTTACATCCTTTGCAATCTCTGTGACTGAAGAAACAAGTCCAGCAACTCCCTGAATTTCAGATGGAATAATGATCTTTGTTGCTTTTCCATCTGCAGCTTTTGCAAATGCATCTAAGCTCTTTAATCGAATGACTGTATCATCTGCTTCAGCATTTTTAATAGACTTGATTCCTTCTGCTTCTGCAGCTTTTACAAATTTAATACCATCAGCTTCTGCTTTTCTTGTGGCACGAATTGCTTCTGCACGACCTTCAGCTTCTTTGATCTCTTTTTCTTTTGTTGCTTCTGCACGAAGAATTGCTGCTTCTTTTTCAGCTTCTGCCTGAAGAACTAAAGATTCTTTATTTCCTTCAGCACGTAATACAGCAGATTTCTTTTCTCCTTCAGCACGAAGGATTGCTTCTCTTCGTTCTCGTTCTGCTTTCATCTGTCTTTCCATTGCATCCTGAATTTCTTCTGGTGGAATGATATTCTTAAGTTCTACACGATTAACTTTGATTCCCCAAGGATCTGTTGCTTCATCTAATGCAGCTCTCATTTTTGTATTGATCGTTTCTCTGGAAGTTAATGTTTCATCTAATTCCAGATCTCCAATAATATTACGAAGAGTTGTAGCGGTCAGATTTTCAATCGCCTTGATTGGATTATCAACACCATAGCAGAATAATTTAGGATCTGTGATCTGATAATAAACGACAGTATCAATTTTCATGGTTACGTTATCTTTTGTGATCACAGGCTGTGGTGGAAAATCTTCCACCTGTTCTCTTAATGGAACGTAAGCAGCTACTTTATCCATAAATGGAACTTTTACATGGAACCCAACTTCCCATGTTTCCATATAAGCTCCCAATCTTTCTACGACATAAGCTTCTGCCTGTGGAACGATTCGAATTGATGTAGCAACTGCTAATCCAACGATTGCGATTACAATTACAATTAAAATGATAGATACCATATTCTTCTCCTTTTCCTACTTTTTCTTTCTGACGATCAACTTGATCCCCTGAATGTCTAAAATTTCAACTGGTTTTCCTTTTAAAATAACTTCGTCAATTTCTTCTGCTCTGGCAGTCCAATCCATCCCATTAATTCGGACGACTCCCTGTTCTTTTTTGTTATTGATCGTTTCTTTTACGATCGCTGTTTGTCCGATCAATCGATCGATATTGGTTTTTTTTGTTTTTCCATTGACATGTTTTTCTGCGATCGGTCTGGTTAAAAGAACTAAGACTGTGCTGCTCACAATGAAGATCACTAACTGCAAAAAGATAGAAGCATCATTATATGCAGCAATTCCAGCCAAAAAGCATCCAAATGCATACCAAATATGTGTAAGTCCCAAAGTTATAAATTCCATAATGATGAAAAACAAGACTCCGATAGCCCACAAGATCATAAATGTATGATTCGTAGATGCTGATAGAAACTGACAAATGTTATTCACTACATCCATACGGATTCCCTCCTTTCCAAAAACTCGATGTTTTTTTCATCTACTACAAATATGAGAGATTTGAGAAAAAAGAAAATTCATATATAAAAAAATAGACCCGTTGCCGAGTCTATCTGGAGTCTTTCATTAAAAAATTTTACAATTTATGCTTCCACAAGAATTTCGTAACTAGGATTGATGTATGTTTTTTTCAAAGAATATCGGGTTCCATATTTTTCATAGATCCATTTGCGATTTATTTTTGTCAGAGTCATTTCATCACCAACATCAATTCCATTCGTGAAGCTTAATATTGAAGGGAATCGGATTACAGATCCATTTTTTAAACGATCTAATTTTGAAAGCTTGTTGCTCTTTTGGATATTTTTTCTGCAGCGTTTTCTCCAATCTAACGCAAGCTCATGGTCAGTATCACTTAAAAGATCTAGAATGCATTTTGGACAATGATCTTCATATGGTCCAGCTGTCTCATCCTGATCTTTATAATGAAAATATCGTCCTTCTTCTGTTCTTGTTAAGAATACAGCTGCCCATACTTCTTGTTTATCTTCTGGAATCAACTCATACATGTTTTTCCCATTTTCATCTTTTCCGATATATTTGGTAAGAGTTGTAACAGCAGCATAGTAAACAGTCCCTTTCATGCTTGATTTCACTACCTTATAATGACCTGCATTATCTCTCATGAAATATGCATCACACTCAGCTTTTCTGTCGATGTCTCCATTCTTCTTAAAATATGTAGCTTCATAACTTGTCCATCCCATAATTTCTTCTCCTTTTCTCTGAATCGTCATTAATATTTGCAATTTAAATATGAGCGATGAGAGAAAAGATAAAAAAACAGAGAAGATATTTCTCCTCTGCTTTTCTGAATCTAACAATATTATAGCATTTCAAAAGATTTTGTTGCACATGTATATTTATATACATGATCACTTAATCTTTCTTCGGGTGCAACAGTACTACGATTAATCTCATAGACCATATCCTTTAGATATTCGACATCAACGGAATCGCTATCAGGAATGATGTTTACTTCATGGATGGATGACGGTAAGATATAAAGAACATTTACTTTATAATGTTCTACAACTTTATCCATTACCTCGTCACACAAAATTAAAGCTGCTCCATTCATAAGATTTCTATTAGATAGAATTGTCGAATCGCTAGTGTCATCTGAAAAGTTCCAGATATCAGTTTTAGCAGACATTTCATTCCTAAATGGATTACTAAGTGGCGTTACAATGATTCCTGTTCTTTTTGCTGTGTTTGTTTTTGCAAACTGAAACAATTCTTCTTCTGTAAACTTCAATCGTTTCATGATAAAGTTTGAAATAAGCATTGTTGTAACAAGATCCTCTGATTGGTTGGGAAGTATTGATCTGTAGATCAAATATAGATCGTTCCATTTTCGATATGGAAATTCGTCTTTTGTTGCTTCTGACTGCTTTGTAAGTCGATCAAACTCCTTTTTTGTAATTAATCGAAAAATAATATTGTTTTTAATTAGTTCTAGATTCATAACTTTTCTCCTTTCGTCATTCACTTTTACACTATAAATATGACGGATGAGAAAAGAGATAATACATACTTTGTTATTATTCATAATCTTGGTCATGGCAAATTAGAAAAGACACTTCTATTTCAATACATGTCATGTTATTGTTCAAAATAAAAGAGGCAAGTTTTTAAACTCACCTCATTGTAATCTTGAATGCCAGCATACCGTTGACGAAAGAGAGAAACCCAGGAAAGGGCAACATTTGCTGTTTTAACTCTTTTCATGCTATTTTTTGAAAAGACGCATTCTTCGATGATCTGTTAAAGAAAGAAGATCCGAACTTCGAATTCCAAATGACGATAGAGAAAAATGCCATTCTTCTTTTTCATACCCAAAGGTCTTTTTGGATATCCTTTAACCTTACACTATAAATATGAGAGATTTGCCAAAAAATAATTTTCATATATAAAAAAATGAAAAAAATAGATGCAATTAAGCACCTATTCCTTTTCTACAAAAGTATGGCAGCAGAATACGCTTTCCTTTTTCAAAAGTAAGTAATTCCGCCTGATTTTTAATCATACCTACATATCGTTTATCATAGGGTCCAAATTCTTCTGGTTCCTGCTTAAAACAATATAGTTTTTTTCTTGTCTGATCCTGATACAAAAAATATGTATCATTCTCATCATTTGCAACACCAACACAGTCAAATCCTCTTAATTTCAGAATTCTTACAAAAAAGAAACTGTAAAAAGCGGTATCTTCACCTGAAGTAAAATCATCAAATAATTCTACGATTCCTGCTATTAAGAAAATCATTGTTAATGCAAAAGATGTCATACTAAGATGATATAAAAGAATTCCAGTGACTGCTAAGATCAAACTCTCTAATTTAATTGGATTATCTACTTTTGTCATGTTCGTATCCTCCTTATTTCTCTATTCGTCATGTTTTTACATAACAAATATGAGATATGAAAAGGAAAATAAGTTTCACATATAAAAATGAGATTATGCGTATTTTTAATCACAAATTCAATCGTAAAATTTTGCGATTATTTTTTTCAACACATCCTATGTTGTTATTCAACAGATTTATTACGTCGCTACGCCAGGGATTTAATTTCAATACATTCTGTGTTATTATTCAACTGATAGTTGTTACGGAGGTACTATAATTTCAATACATCATATGTTGTTATTCAACGCTCCTTTCAAACGGTTGTTTGCTTCAAAATAAATAATTTCAATACAACCCATGTTATTATTCAACTCAATTTAAGAAAGAGGGACAAAATATTCATTATTTCAATACATTCCATGTTGTTATTCAACCTCTTTATGTCGTTATTTACGCTCGTGTGTCCACATTTCAATACATCCTATGTTGTTATTCAACGGAAGTAATCAATATGGCAAAGCGTTTATTCTCGACACTTCAATACATCCTATGTTATTATTAAATAATAACCTTTACTTTTGGAAGTTATTGTCATATAAACTTCAATACATCCTATGTTGTTATTCAACAACGCCAAACCTATTATTTTAAAACCTTGGACGCAAATTTCAATACATCCTATGTTGTTATTCAACAAATGTTCCTGCATCATAAGGTCCACCTTTTATTTCAATACATCACATGTTGTTATTCAACAGCAATAGTATTTACACTTTATGTATTAGTTAGTAATTTCAATACATCACATGTTGTTATTCAACCTTCTTTCTGTCGTTCCTCGGGTTTCTCTTTATACTATTTCAATACATCACATGTTGTTATTCAACAAATCCGAAAATGAATACTTAGAGCGGATTTGTCGATTTCAATACATCACATGTTGTTATTCAACCAACGAAAAACCGTCATTCTTGTATCTTACTGATCTCTATAAATCACGATCTTAAGCCATTTCTTTCATATTTTACCAACCATTCCATTGAAAATCAGCTATTCGTAAGAAACCACGTATTTACGCCATTTGACAGACTTTTTCAAAAAATCACTTGGTAATTCTTTTTTAACAAAAAACGATATTTTTATCTTCTGCTTTATAAACAGCCATTTTGGTATCTTCTGCGATCGCATCTGTTAAAATAAATTTCTGTAATTCGTGCTGATTAAGTTCTGAGTCCAGACGGATCGGAAGAAACTCTTCATATTTAAATGTAGCTTCTGACATATCAAAGTTAATTCCATCATAAGGACTTAAACTGTTGATCATGCAGCCTAACTCTTTGTTTTCAGAAATTTCAACGTATGAAATATCATGAATATCCGCAGGATGATCATTTTTCCCTAAATACGGAATGTAAACACAGCGCCTATGAATCATATGATCCGCTAATTTTTCGCTCTCTTCATTGCTGATCATTACATAAACTGTCCATGATGGATCTTCTAACCACTGTTCTTTTATGATCAGGTTTCCACCTTCCTGTTTTGACGCATATCCAACGGAATTGTTAAAAACCTGAATCTTCTTTTTGAAATTCCTTCTGTTAGGAATAATAGAAACCTGTAAATCTTTTAATTTATCATAATACTCCGGATAGGTATTGGTCTGATTCATATATCCAGAATATCCAAGAATTGCTCCAAAAATTCCTAATAGCGCAGGTTTATGAATATTTCCATAGGTAAAATAACAGTTAGAATTTACAGATGGAACTTTAAAAAATGCAGTATTCCCTGAAAGAGTAAATTTTAAAGCTTTCATTGAACTATACCTCTTTTCTCGTAATGATATGATAATATTTTGTATTTTCAATATCGCTTACAACCTCTGTCGTATGAGGATTATAATAAACCTCGATAGATTTAATTTGATCTTTGACCTCATCTAAGATATTTGCTGCTGAGATCGTGATCACATCTTTTTCTTCTCCTTTTTCAAATGTGAGATAAGAAGTTAGATTTGGTAGATATAGATCAGAGTCTGTTTCTACAAATAATGCGAATTCATTTTCGCATCCCTCTTTTGCATTTGTCGCAAAAGCTGTTGCAGAAACAAGAGCAGTTTCTTTGAATTTTTTGTAATCTTCTTCTGTGTATCCCTCTGTAACACCTAATGCGACATAATCATCATAAGAAGCCGGGTTGATCACGAAAGGGTAGAAATAATGTGCTTCATCTGTTACAACTTTTGTTCCTAATGTAGAGTTTTTCGCTTCTCCTTTTTCTTCTGTTGCTTTTGTTGCATCACGGAATGGAGAAAGAATGTTCTGCTCATGTGGGCTACAATCTTCATATTTATTAAATCCCTGTCCAAGCTGTACAGCTCCTGTGATTGAGATATTGGCTCCTGCCTCTGCAAATGTGGCACCAAAGTTTTTCACATCCACGGCTTTAAATAAATTTGTTAAGATTTCTTTCGCATTTGTATTTTTCTTAAGATCAGCAACTTCAAAGATTTCTTCATAACGTTCTTTTAAGCTTTTTGGAATTAAAGAGACGATTCCTTTTTTGTCTTTTTCAAATCGTAAGGATTTAATGTAAAGCACTTTTTCTCCCTGATCCTTCCACATTTTCTTCATTGGATGCTTGAAAGCCTTGTCACTTCCAAAGATATCTCCATTGGAAGTTGTTTTTGGATAGCCTGAAAAGTCAGCATTCCAGTTTGCCATGATTGATGAAACTCCTAATACTCCATAAACTCTTTTGTCCATTGTAAATTTCCTCCTGATTAATCTTCTTTCTTTGTTTCTTTCTTACGTTTTTCATAAACCAAGCAAGGAGCATTAAACCCTGCAATGATGAATGCAGTCTTAATTTCCTTTGGTTTGTATTCTGTCAGCTGTGAAAATAGCTGCGTTACTCTTCCACCATAGGCATTGTGATCAATGCAATAGTCATATTTTTTGAACAGATTTTCTAAATGACGGTGAAGGACTTTTGTATTCTTTGTGCTTAAAAATGGATTGATGCAGGCCTTACTTTTTAAATTCGCTTTACTTAAGGATAAAAGGTAAGAAACACCCTGTCCCACCGCATAACAATACTCTTCATCGTTTACAAAATTCCAATCCTTATTTCCTGACGTGTTAATGTGTTTTCTTAATTGATTCCGAATGTCACCCATATGTACTCCTAATTTTGGATCACTAAGATATTCTAAAAGGGACCATCTTAGATTGATCTGTCTTTGCGCTGCAAAAATGTTATCATTAACGATAGAATTCTGGATCAGTAGTAAAAAGATATCATCCATGATCTTTGAAATCTTGATGTCTTCCCCTTTCCAGAACCACTGGATAAATATATCTCTGCATTTTAAGATAGCTCGTTTTAGGCAAGGATCATTGATTCGAATATCACTTGCATCACAAAACATTGATCCCAACAGTTTTCTATCAAAAAATACAGAATTGATCATGGAAAACAACTCCCATTTATCATCAACTGCAGCTCCATAAGGTAATTTGGAATTTTTGATCACATCTTCTGGGATCTCACTAAAATTCTTTAGATAAAATGGATGATCCAGTTTTGTATCATAATGTATGATCGCATCGGCATCACAAATTTCAGCTCCTGTTTTCTCCATGCTGATCCTTAAATAATATCCACTGGAAAGATTCTGTGGATGTTCACGATTTGTATAAGCTTTCATATCATGATTCATAGTATCAACATAAACATGATATTTTTTCTGGGATGCCTGCCCAAAAAGATAGTCAAAAAATTTCTTTCGAAGTAAAGCATCTTCCTGTGATAACAAATGAGGAATTTCATTTTTTCTTGTTTTGTTTTTTAAATATGGTTTGTTATCATTTAGCGTGATATTATCATTCGGCAACCCAACAATTTTCCCATTCCGTTCCATATTGAAATCATTTCGATTATAAATATTTGGAAAAAGATAACGTTCGTTTTCTTTCGCATAGAGTTCTTTTGTTTTGAGTTCGTCTGGATAGATAAAAAATACTTTTGCATAATTCTTTTTATCCAGATCCATTCCTTCCCAGATATCATGAGATAAAACAAACTGTTCTATCTTATCGATCAGGTGAATATCAGGAACGCCAAGTCTTTCTTCTGTTGCTTGGTACAATACCTTTGATGCGGACTTTTTCTCATATTTTTTCATTGGATTACGAAAAACATCAAAATAACGATGAATGATATCATTTGTTAAGATTCCGGATCGAATTGTTTCTTTTTTTACTGCAAGAGACAAATAATTATTGCAATGGATCTTCTTTTTCGGGTCCATAGACTTATTCATCTCTAACAGTTTACTTTTATAATCGAGTTCCTGGATCAATGCATAATTTTCTGGATCGCTTACTTCCGCTTCTCCTGTTTTTTTGTTAAATGTGATATTGATCGGATCTTTCATTTTCCATTGATCATCATCCATTATGATCAGTCGATATTCGCCATCTTTTGGGATATATGCATCTGTGATCAGATGATCACCTTCTTTTTGCAGCATTGTATGAAATACATCAATTGCTTCTTGTAACATTGATATCTCCTTTCTTATAAATATTTGTAATTAACGAAACCGCAACTTCTACTGTTGTTTTCTCCAAGTCCAACACCCAGTGCAAAATAAGCTAATTTCTGAGCCATTTCATTGTTTGCTATTTCAAGATCGATCTTATCTCCCAATAAATGAATGTTTTTATAAGGAATTTTCACGGGCATTTTATTTTTAAACAAGATGCTGTCGTATAAATGTACATCATCTTCAATTTTTTCTCCGGTAAATGACTGATATTTTTTCATCAGATTTACAACTAACCTTTCTTCATACTCTGGAAGTGACATTTCTGCTTTCCAATACCCAAAATCATTTTTTAAGATCACTGGAGTGACAGAATATAGTTTACTGATCATTCGTTTTGGATTGAGCATCCTTACTTCTCCGCCAATACACAGCAATTCTTTTGTCTGATGCTGATAAAGATGTTTTATAAAAAACTCGATCAGATTTCCATCTACAGAACGGATCCTCAATGTATAAATATGGTTCTTTTTATAGATGCCATCTGCTTCAACGGGCCATGGAGCATCTGTTACATAAAATTTATAATCTTTGCTCCCATGAAATTTTAAATACTGTTCATCTTTGACAAGAACACTATCTAAAAGATAAGTTGTTTTTTCATAAACATTCTGATATTCAATATCTTTTAGAAATTTGATCTTGCACTGAAATTCAAATACTTTCATTTTTTTCTCCTTTTTACATCACATGTTATATTTCATTCAAAAACTGTTATTTTTCCAGCTTTTTGATCTTACGATTGATCTTTGCTACAATCTTTCCATTTTCTTTTCCTCGTGCCATTAACACTGTCTTTCTGTTTCTCATGATGTTTAATTTTTCTGTTTTTGTCATGGTTATTCTCCTTTTTGTTTTTAGTTGTTATTTTCTGTTGTTATTACATTGTTTTCAGCATTGTTATCTACGGAATCATCTGTTTCTGTTGTATTTGTGTCTTTTGCAGGTTCATTATAGTCTGGATCATTTTTTAAGAATTCTTCTTCTGACACATAGCGATCAATCTTCTGCTGTCCACACTTTGTGCATTCTTTCCAGTAAAAGTATCCTTTTTCAGAATCATATCCACCTTGTTCAGCTCCCCACGTATGTTCACAAATAATATCATTTTCATCGCCATCCTGAATCACTTCATAAGGCTCTGTCACATCTTCAGACTCATCTACGTCTTTTGTGGAATCTTTATCGTCAACGTTTACATCTTCATTTTCTGAATCATCAGTTGTTTCTTTTGCTTCAGTGGATTCATTATCTTCAAAATCATTTTTTTCAGACTTTACATCTTTTTTTGTATTTTCGTCAGCATTTTCTTTTGCTTCAGTTGTACTTTCAGAGTCAGCTTTAATTTTTGCTGAATCTTTTGATGTGTCAATCGATGATTCTGTTGAGTCGTTTGGTGTTGCTGCATAAGTATATGCAGATACGCATCCAGTTGTGGCTAATGCTAAAGTTCCGACAATTAATAATTTTTTAATTCGCATAGTTAGTCTCCTTTTCTTTGTTTATTTTTTTCTGACATTATAAATATGAGAGAAATTCAAAAAAATATTTTTCACATATAAGATTTTGAAAACAAAAAAAGACAAGCAATATGACTTGCCTGTCTTTAAGAAAAAAAACAAATAAAAAATATCTGTCCTTCTACCGATTTTCAACGCTATATGAAAATATAAAATTTTACATACAAAAAACGCCCAATTTAATGAAAAATTGAGCGATCATTTTAATTTATGAATATTTGTGATATGAAATTACACCACTCTCAAACGATGTATAAGTGCGTCCTTCTCTGCGTAGAGTTTGATTACCATATGAAATTACACTACTCTCAAACGTTCATCCTGTCCATGTATAATTCTTCCTGTTTGATTACCATATGAAATTACACTACTCTCAAACCTCAATTTTCGAGTCATACCTACACACGTATGTTGCATTTTCATATAGAATTAGTGTATAACACATCCATCTCTATCTATTATATACTTATTTATACCAGATGGCAACTGGTTTTCATCAGATTCTACCAATACTAATGTAATTTCTTGATACCTTACCCATTCCTGTAAATATTCATAACCCTTCTCGCTTAGATACCCCTTGCAACCTACTACAAAAAACATATCTATCTTCAAAAAATCGATTAATTTTTCACAAAAATTTTCCTCTGTTTCTGATAATATCTGATTTGCGAACTACCATATAATCCATTTTATAATCCAGCTTTGCATTTCCTGTAATTACAACCGTTCTCCAACTCATACTAACTCCTCTTCCGTTTCAAATAGTCCTGTGACAGATTGATTGATCAATTTCAATGATTTTGATGTTAATGTACTTTTACTAATTTTCATTCTGCCAGAATTTGATGATCCACCAATCAATCTAAGATCCATTTCCGTTTTTGCATCACATCGAAACATTACAAGTAATTCATTGATAATTTTTACTTTGTCTTTTAAGGATTCTAAAGACTTAAATTCATCAAATCCTTGTTCTAAAATTTTTAATTGATGAACAGGACGTTTTTGATAAATACTATTTCTAAGTTTTGAACATAATTCATTGTATATTGTGTTTAGATCATTTTCATTAAATTTTTCCAACTTAGAATTTGCTTCATATTTAGAATTATGATCTAAATATTTTTCTACTTTGCGAATGGTCTCATATGATTTTTTGTCTAAAATAAGCTGTACAGCATTTTTTAGTGTTATAATATTGCTATTGCCACCTCTTAATCTAGCTAAATATCCGTCAATTTTTAGTAGACTATTTTTCTTTATTGGATATTTTTTAACAACAACGTTGACATATCCTTTCTGCTCTTCCAGATACTTTATGACTGCCTCAGGCTCTCTTTTTGCAATATTTACAACATAAATTGGAATTTCCACAATATGATTTTTCCGTTCTTTTTTCTTGTCATCAAACTCAATAAAAGCAAATGCGGATGTTTTAATGCTTGTGTAACCACCGTATTTCAATGGATCAAGATTTTTCTTTAATGGAGCTGCTTTTTTATTTCCTTTTTTAGTCAATGTTTCATCAAACAACTTTCCTTTTTCACAATAAGTATACTCTGTATACAGAATGTCATTTCGACTCATTGTCTTTTTGATCTGATCGATCGTATGTTTCCCATTTTCATTCTTATTTCCATACCAAACGATCTTATCACCTTGTTTTATATCAAAATCAAAGACTCTTCGGATACTGTAATTGGTATCTCGATTCTTTTTGATCCACTTTCTTGGATTTGCAGTAAATTTAGTACGATAAACATTTCCAACAACAATATTTAAAAAAGCATCTTTTGCATGATGATAATCATTGATTCTTCTAGATTTTAATAATTCATTATCATGTCGGAAATCTGAAACCAATCCAGCTTTTACATAGACGATTTCAGAGCTTTTGTATAGTTGAGTTAATAGTTCTGTTACAGCTTTTGAAGATTGTCTTGTTTCCACCAATTGTCTTTCGATAAATCCTGACAATTCTTCGTCCGTAAAGTCCGTTGATCTTGTCAGTCGTTCATATTTTTTCTTTGAAATAAGCCCTTTCTGAAGCAGCATCTTCCAATATGGCGTCATTTCTTTTCGAATACTTGATGGGACAATATGATTTCTTTTTACATGATTGTTAATATCTTTTCTAACCAAAACCATATTATCAAAGCTATCATCTTTAATTTTGGATTGAGGATAGATGTGATCAATATCCCATTTGGAATTAGCGGTCATCAAAAGATCAACATCGATCTCTTCTCCTGTATACATACATTTTCCCATTTGTGTGTAATATAAATAAAGTTTTCGACTGCTGAATTCTCGTTCTTCCCTATCACCAATTTCTTCCATCCAATTACGTGTATCATCTTTACATCCTGTATATAACTCCTGTAATCTTGTCTTTCTTGAAACTGTTCTTTTCTTCTTTTTTTCGCCTCCTCGTGCCATTTCAATAAAAATTCTTTCTGGCTCACATTTCATTACTTTTTTGATTTCTTCAGTAATTTGTATTGTCTGCCATATTGCACGTTTGTTAGCTGGAGACACAACCAAATCTTTGACTAAGTTTTCATAAGTAATCTTTCCGATCGCTCCCGTTTTTTCAGCATTGATCTGATTGATTTCTTCTTTAAAACTAAACTGTTTACTTAGAAGTTGCATCAGATTGTAATTTGTTTTCCATAATGCTTCGATGATCGTATAACTTTCGCCAGTTTCTTTATTAGCACCTTTAATTCCGTTTAAAAATGTCTCAGAAAAATTTCCCCATCCATTATATTTTAAATGACAGATTTTCTTGATCTGGTCTTGATTCAATGTCTCTGAAAATTCTCGTGTGATCATTCTTTTCATCATTTTAGAATCTTCATTGTAGATTGTTTTCCATTTAATGATTTCTTCTATGATTTCTTTATAATGATCTTTTTCTATTTCATCTCCTACTACTTGTTTTTTGAAATCTAAATAAGATGTAAGGGATGACTTAAAATCGATGTCAAAACCACTGAGATCTTCTTCTGCTAGTTCGGGGTCTTCTTTTTTAAGATAATCTAAAATATTTTTTCCTGTAACTCTTGCTTTTGTACAAAAGAGATCATTGTAAATCTGTTGCTTTAATTTTACAGATATCTTTTTCCCTCTTATTTTTAGGTTATTCAGTTCATTGAGTACCATATATTTTGAATACAATAAAGAGTTTTTAGGTAGCACATCTTCTCCGATCAGATAGGTACATTTATTTGTCATTCGTTGAATGAATTCTTTATTTGATTTTTCTACATCCACTTTATCTCCAAAATTCCATGGATAAATTCTTCCTTCTTCTTTTCGTACCATCCATGAATTAGAACCTTCTTCTTTATGTCTCCTGCTTAATGGTCCTACATAATATGGTATCCTAAATTTTGCAATAGATATAATCTTCTCAGCTATTGTTCCATATTCGTCTTTTTCATTCAAAAAATCTAAATATTTGCTGGCATTATCTAGAATTTTTATCAATTCCTGCATATGTACCTGATTAGGGATTGTCCCATTTTTTTTGGTTCTTAACAATGGTAACAATGTTTGATTCTCTGTTTCAAATTTTATTTGTTCCAACAAAGATTCATCCTCTTGATCTGGATTAATAGAAGATAGTAATTTTAGGAGTTCTTTATAAAAATTTTCAGATGATTTACATTTTTCTACCTTGTAAGTATGTCCGTTTTTACGAATGGAACCAATGTAATTACTGTATTTATTCTTCTCATTCATTCCATTAAAAAATGACTGATACGTTTCATCATCACAATATTTCTTGATAAGGATTTTCAGATCATGTAGATTCTTCTTGTGTTTTTCATATGCTTTTACTTTTGCAAATGATAGATATTCTTCTCCATCTAGAATTTCATCAAGAACACTCCAATCATAGATATTTTTTATTTTTTTAACAACTTCTGCATGATCAGGATAAATTTCTTCCATTGTAGGCATGATTTCGTCCTCATATTTTGTCTCTGTAAATTTAAAACTTTTGATCTCGGTAAAGGATTCATTGAATATTTTACTGAGATCACCTTTTAATCCAACGATCAGCTTACTTAAATTTGTGATAATAGCTTTACAACATTTTTGCTGTTCTTTATCTTCGCATGGGATACATTCAAATAATGGGACAATTTGTTTTGCTTTTACAGATTTCGCCATTTTTCGATCAACTAATATAGTTTCCAATGCTTTTATATTCTGCATACTAATTTCATACTCGGACATGGCATTAAAATTATTCAACATATCTTCGAAAATAAATGATAAATTCTTTGCGTCACTGATACTTCCATTAATCAAAAAATGTCCTCTATTTTTCAAAATATGATGGCATGCTAAATATACCAGACGAATATCATGCGGTTCTGGATTCTCAATTAATTCTTTTCTCAAGTGATATACTGTTGGATATTCTCTATGATAATCAATATCTGTATATTCTTTATCTACAAATAACGGATATTTTTCACTAGTAGATTTATCTTCTAAATGTAGACTACTTTCATTCAATCTTATGAAAAAAGTAGGATCTTTTTCGAAAATCCCTTTTTCGCATAATTCCTGTAATAGATTGATTCGCTGCTTTGTTCTTGCCATTCTTCTTCTATTAGAACGTTTTGTCCTTCTTTCTGCTGCTGTTTTTGCATCTTCAAAAAGACGAATTCCCCACATTTTCTTTCCATTAAATTTGCATAAATTATAGTTTTCATCTGTAACAGCCCATCCTACAGAATTAGTTCCGATATCTAATCCTAAATAATATTTTTTTTCCATGTTTATTTTTCTCCGTTCTTGACAAAAATGTTTTTCTTGTTTATAATTAAAATGTAATTTGTTCATATGAAATTGCATTACACAGTTCAAATAACGAATTTTCGTAATCGCCCTTGGCTAAGGGCTCCACAAGGTTGTGGATTTAAACTCGCTTTGGCGAGTTTTTTATTTTGCAAAAATTTCACGACTCTCGAACTTTGTGAAAAATCCATATAATTACATTTCAATATAAATATGAGAGATTTGAGAGAAAAGTTTTTTCATATATAAGAATGCAAAAAAAAAGACAGATAAGAAAACTTATCTATCTTCAAAATATTGAAATCTTCAAAAAAAAAATCAAACATATGAAATTACACTACGCTCAAACAAGGGAACCCCTTTTTTCTCCAGCCTGTAGTTTTACTACCATATGAAATTACACCACTCTCAAACCTCAGTTTTTAAGTCATACCTACACACGCATGTTGTATTTTCATATGGAATTAGATGTTAACATTTCAATATAAATATGAGAGATTTGAAAGTAAATTTTTTTATCTCTCATGGATCAACTGAATGATACATCCGAAATCCCCTGCTCTATAAACAATGATCTTTTCAGCGTGATAAGTGCGAACACATGTGTCATCGTCATAAATGGTCATCCAGTTTGTAAATTCATGCTGTTTTTCATAGTGTGATCCAATTTCTGCATCTTCATCAACGATATATGCAGAATAGCGACCATCTTCTCCAAAATCCAGTACCTTTGACTGCAAACCTCCATCAGAAATTCCTGCTAAAATTAATGCTGCGATATCGCCGATGTAACTACTTTCGTATGATTTATATGATCTCATAATTTTTCTCCTTTGCTATATGATTTGTTCCTTCATTATAAATATGAAAGAAAATTAATTATTTTATTTTCACATATAAGATTTTAAGAAAAACTAACTGATCTGCACACCAGTAGGTGGCAGCTTCCACTCTCAAAGCTTTGCGATTTTTATCTTCTTTCCATTTTTACTTTTCAGTTCAAGTCCATTATTCATTTTTTTTATATGTTGTAAGATCTACATCAACCAATGATACAATTCCTTTTCCGCATTCTGCAAATGTCCATTTCATTACATCAATATCTTCGATTGTTGTTGGTTTCGGAATTGGTTTATTTTCATCTTGTAAATTAATGCATACTAATCCAATTGCATCTCTTGCCATTTCAATTGCATCAGAGATAGAGCTTTTCCCTTTTCCTTCTTCATTTGCTTCTGTCAAAATCCCCAGATCTGGAACCTCTACTAAGATATTAGTATTCACATCTGTAAAAATAACTGGATATGTTACTTTCATATTATATCCTCCTATAAATATCCTTTCCTATGGATGTTTTCTTTCCCATTCTTCCATATTGCGTTTCATTCTTTCAACACGATCACGACTTTCTTTGTCGTCAGCAATTGTTCTTATTTGATCGCTTCGAAGTAAATATCTTTCTGTGTCGTCTTCAACCTTATCAATTAGATAATCAGGATGCAATTCATGAAAGTTTTTAATTGCAGCTTCTTCGGATTCTGCAATATAAAATGATGAGGAGTAAAAACAACCAGGATGATCTCCTTCGTAGAAACTGATACAATACTTCCTTAAACGCAATTCTTCTTTAACATCTTCATACACAATGTTTCTTATCTTTTCTGTGTCGCTACAGTTGATCATTGCAAGATCAAAGGAATCACAGAGTAACAGATAAGAATCTTTAGGACTCTTCTTAAGAAAAAGATTTGCATAAAAATGGACTTCATCTTTGTCTTCACAGGATAGATCCAGCATAAATTCGTCACTGTCATTTGCATATATATCTTCTATTTCCCATACTGTGATTCCTTTGTCATAGTGTTCTTTTAAAAATGGTTCGATTACCTCGATCAAATGATTTTCATCATAACTTTTCAAAATTCTCATAACACAGCTCCTTAAACTTTCTTCAAACAAAAACTATATATATTGTACTATACATAATACAAAAAGACAAACACTCTTACTTTTTTTGAATCAGTAATCTTACAAATGGAAATTTTGCTCTTCCTTCTTTGTCGTAATAACATAAAACTTTCATTACTTTTGTATAATGCCCTCTGCCACCTTGCATAAAAAAATCGTTTAGAAATGATTCTCCAACCGGTTTAATTCCAACCTGATTATGCTTATTTTCTTTTCCATATCCAATCAATTCATATTCCTCAGGATCGTAATATTCTAAAAATGTCATGGGAACTCCCATAATTCCTTTGTAATCGATTGGAATTTTATTTACGCGATTTACATCAATTGCAGGATAATTTTCATATCTTGGATAGTCTGCATCATAATAGTGATGCATAAGACTCAGTTTTCTGATGCATTTTCCCTTTGGCAAATTTGTAAACCATCCAATATTTCCAAATGCCTTTATTGTTCCATCTGGCTGTAAAAATTCTTTTACATTGTGATACCCATATGTAATCTCGCCTTTTTTCACATAAGGGAAGATATCTTTAAAAGTTGCAGCATTTTTGTTACCAATGATCAAAAACTTTTTCTCATACTTTAATAGTAATTGGATATAGTCTGAAAATAATGAAAATGGAGGATTTGATACCACAATATTACATTCATTTAATAACTCTTGGCATTCATTACTTCGAAAATCGCCATCTTCTTTTAAAGAAAACTGGTCATAACTAGAAATATCTGTATCATTTCCACCAGAATATCTATATAGAAAAGTTTGCATTCCCTCTATGTAATAGGTAGCCACCAATTCTTTTAGATTCAGACGCTCAAAATTCAAATGAAAGAATCTCCAAAAGGCTGATCTGTTTGGATCATCACAATTACAGTAAATAATCTTCCCCTCAAATTCATCTTTATAATAGAATATTTCCCTTTCAATATCTTCATATAACGTATAAAACTCATCATTTTTAACTGTTCTTGCTTTGTTTAGATTCAAATTTTTCTTTTTCATTTGTTTGCTCCTCAATATTTTGTCTTCACACCAAATATGAGTTTTGAGAGAATGAAAAAAGACAGGATCTGATTCCTGCCTCATTTTCGTTAGTTTACTTTTTATTCTCTTTTCTTTTTGCTTTTGCTTCTGCTAATACACGATCGATTTCGCTTTCGCGTTCTCTCTGCTGCATACGATATTCAGCAGCTTCAGCACTATTTTCATAAGAGATTCTGGCCCCATTCGCCATTTCTTTCTTCTTCTTTGCCCCTTCACGAACCTTTTCGATCATACGATCGGTTTCAGAGTTGCTGATTCCTTCTAAACTTCTTGCGGCTTCTAATCTTGCCTGATCAGATTTTAACTGCTGAATTGTAACGTCTTTTTCATTTTTTAATGCTTGTAATTCTTCAAACACTTTTGTTTTTAGTTCCTTTTTCTGTGCAACATCAACTTTTGTTTCTTCAATGCTTGTTTTAATGATCTCAAGCTGTTCTTCTAAAGATACCTTCTGAGCTGCATAATATTTTGCATCTTCATCATTACCATCATCTAGACAACGATTCATATTATTCTGAGCTTTATTTAGTTTCTCATTCACTGTGTATTTATCAGATTTTAACGCATCTAAACGACCTTCGGCTTCAGAATAAAGATTATTGATCTGTTCGAATTTTTTCTGTTTTTCCTGAATCGCTGCACTAAAGATGTCTTCTGCACCCTCTGGTGTTGATGCATTTTCCGCCATAATCGCCTCTGTTCTTCCATGAAATTTCAGATTAAGCTGTTGACGAAACGGTTTATTGATCGCTAAGCCAACTGCTAAGATTCCAAGGAAAATAATGATAAAATAAATAACTGCCATAGTTTATTGTTGCAAAGCTCATAAGCTCTGCTCTCCTTTCTTAAAATATCAAAATGTTTTAATTTCATTTTAAATATGAGAGATTTGAATTTTTTTATTTTTCACATATAAGAAAATGAGACTATCGAAAAAACGATAATCTCATACTTTTTCCATTATTTTTTTTGTAGTTTGTAAGAACTTAGGTCTTTTGGTAATGTTACAGAAACAGATTTTCCAGGATTCTTATAGGTTACATTGATTTTTACTGTTGTCTTTCCATTCGTCAGCCCGCTGAACATGTTATTATCCGTTTTGCTTTTTTTCTTATTTTCAACTACAAGTGTTATAGATTCTTTCAATGGAAGATCTTTATCATTTAATGTTCTGGAACCTTTCATTGATTTAATGTTTACATCATCCAGAGAAAGCGTTGAATTTGATGTTCCTTTAGAATTTTTATTAGATTCCTGTTTTAGATATTTTCCAAGTTCTTTTCCATCAATGCTGTAAGCTACAACATTATTCCCATCTTTTTTTGTTAATTTGACATCCTTGTAGCAATTTTTAGGAAGTGAAGACTGTCCAGTCATGGAATTCAATTGTTTCTGCAATTCTTTTGCATCTACTTTTTCCTTTTGTTTTGTTCCCATAGAATCAGTGTAAGAATATCCATCTGCATAATATGTATTAGCATCAAAACTCATACCGAACATATTAATATTCATTTTTAAGGACATTTTAGGGTCTTTTTTTAGATTCTGTCCTTTGAGATTAAGATCAAGAGCAAGATTCATGCTGGATCCAGAAGAAGATGAACTCTTTTTACCACTTTCAATCTTACAATCGACCTTTCCTGTGGCATCTATATTCTCCTGTTTCGCGCTTGCTTTTAAACTATCTTGCAAGACTTCTTCTGCAGAACGTTTTTTGTGCATGCACTCATTGTCAAAAGAAGCGAACATGATAAAACGCCAATGGTTACTTTTTTTACATTCTTTTTCATAATGTTTCCTCCTGTTTTTTTTGATACATTGTATGTTATTATTCAAAAGTTATATTAGTCTTCGACTAAAATCCCATAAGATTTGCAAAGTGCAGCTAATCCGCCATTATATCCCTGTCCAACAGCACGGAATTTCCATCCGCCATTATGGCGATATAATTCTCCAAATACAACAGCAGATTCTCTGTCATAATCTTCTGTCAGATCATAGCGAATCTCTTCTTTTCCTGTATCATTATCCACAATACGAATGAAAGCATTGTCTACCATTCCAAATGTCTGATTGCGCTCTTCATACTGATCAATCGTTACAGTAAAAGCAATTTTTTCAACGTCCTCAGGAACTTTTGTCAGATCAACAATGATCTGTTCATCATCTCCATCTCCACCACCAGTTCTGTTGTCGCCAGTATAATGTACTGATTTTGCAAGATCATCAGAATTGTTGTAGAAAATAAAACAGTTTTCGTCCTTTACTTTTCCATTGGATGTTAATAGGAATGCAGATGCGTCAAGATCAAAATCTGCTCCATCAAATCTGTTTGTATCCCATCCTAATCCTAAAGTGATATTTTTTAAAGAAGCTCCATCTTCTTTTTTTAAGCTAACTCGGTTTCCTTTTTTTAAACTAACACTCATCTTATGTGCTCCTTTCAAATTTTCTGAAATTAATCTTTCTACTTCAAATATGAGATTTTTAAGAAAAAAAATTAGTAACTTCTTTCTTTCATTGCTGAAATGCTGCCATCCATAGTTCCTTCTCCGATCGCAACAAATTTCCATTCATCGTTGTGACGATAGAGCTCTCCCATGATCATTGCTGTTTTTCCATCGTAGTTTTCTGTCAGATCATAACGACATAATTCCCTGCCAGTTTCTTCATTGACTAAGCGGATATAAGCATTTTTGATCATTCCAAAATCTTGTTTTCTGGAAAACGCCTGATAGATGTTTACAACACAGATTAATTTTTCAGCTTTTTTCGTAACTTTCTTAAGATCGATAGAGATCTGTTCGTCATCTCCATCGCCATCTCCGGTCAAATTATCCCCATGATGTTTGATTGCTTCATCATCAGACTCCAAATTTCGATATGAAATTTCATCAATGACCCGTTTTGATTTACTAAGAAATCCTTTTTCTCCAACTTCAAAAACAGAAGCATCCAGATCAGCATCTTGCCCTCGTTTTGTAGGATCCCATCCAAGACCGACCATTAATTTGTTTAAGGAAGCATCTTCCTTTTTTAAACTGACACGCTGCCCTTTTTTTAAACTCACACTCATATGCTTTTCTCCTTTCTATGAGACGTTTTAAAAAAACTTCATATTAAATATGAGATTTAAGAAAAAAAATCTGACGCTGTAAAAAAGGGGCAAAAAAAAAGGAAGAACAGCAAAATTACTGATCTTCTTCAAAATATTTAATGGCAATAGCCTTCATTTGCGAGCATTTTTAGATAAAAATCAGGAGTCTTCGGTCATTTATTGATCGAGATAAAGCATCAAATTCTTATATGTGAAAATAAATACAAAAAAAAAGAACAGTAAAATTACTGCTCTTTCGATTCGTCTGTTTGTTTTTCTTGTTTAGGATTTTTGCAGATCTTATCATCGCATTCCAAACATTCAAGGTATAAGACTTTTTCTCCTGTGATCGGACACCATTTTGCCATGATCATTCATCTCCTTTTCTGAGATTATTTTAATTGAAATTCTATGTTTCTTACATATGCAATAGTTTCAAAATCTACCAAAAACTTTCCAAAGCGGTGAATTGTATAAACTAGATCACATTTAGGACATTTTGTATACAATATATCTCCTTTATTTGTAGTGACAATCCCATGATTCATACATAATGTTTCTGCCAAAACTGTATCTGGGTCAAATTCCAACAAACTAAGCTTTAGATTTTCAATGATGTAACCGTCATCACATAATATCCACTGATCATTATCATCCTTTCTTAAATATATCTGTAGAAAATCGTTTTGGCGGTCAAGATATGGAAGTGTTAATTCGTAAAATACCTGTCCGTCATTTTCTCTTTGGATTTCTTTCATGCTCACAGAATCTTGTAATGATTCCAAATATTCTTTTTTGATCTTATATGGAATATCAGTCAACTCTTGTAAATCCACATTTTCTTCGTAGTTCATATTTTTTCTCCTTTCGTCATACGAATTATTTCATTACAAATATGCAAGATTTTCGATATGATAAAATTCATATATAAGAAAAAGCCGGAGAAACTCTCCGACTTCAAATACGTATGCTTTCTATCTTATCTTTCAATTATCTAATGATACTAGACTATTATTAACAATCAACCTCCAATAAATTATGTTCATAAGCATAAATGACTTTTTTCTTCATGTACTCAGGATCATTACTGGATAATATCTGGATTTTGTTAGGCATATTATCCCAAAGTTTAATCGCTCCATTCTTGGATTCCTTTTTGCGTTGTTTATCATTGAAAGTTTTATTTGCAATAGTTACAGAACCACAGCCATATTTAATATATGTACCTAGCCATATGTTTGGGGCCGATTTATTTGCAAACACACAAAGGTAATCTTTTCCAAGTTTTACGTCATAGTAGTTCTGATAATTATTTTCTCCATATTTCCATTCGTATTGATTCATTGATTTTCTCCTTTTATGATGCTTTGAAACTGAACACAGGTTTCATTACTTCCATAATATCTACTGACTCACTGACCACATCAATGATATCTTCTAATGATTTATAAGCCATCGGTGCTTCATCTAATGTACATTCATTGACTGATGTTGTATAAATTCCACTCATAGATTTCTTATACTCTTCCATATCAACTGTTTCTCTTGCTTTTGACCTGGACATTAACCTGCCTGCACCATGTGGTGCTGACTGATTCCATTCATCATTCCCTTTTCCAATAGCAAGAATCGATCCGTCTCGCATATTTACTGGAATTAGAACTTTTTTACCTTTATGTGCTGCGATCGCACCTTTTCTTAAGATCATTTCTTCTGTGTCAATGTAATTGTGAATTGTATGAAATGATTCTTCTGCTGTCATACCAGTTCTTTCTAAAATGATCTGAGCCATTTTTTCTCTGCTTTTTCTTGCAAATTCCTGACAAATTTCTACATCATGTAAGTAATCTTTGAAAGATTTTCCATATAACCAGCAAAGTGAATTTGGAATATTTAAAATTTTTGATTCATATTCTTTTTTCAATTCTACTAATGCTGTTTGTATCTCTTTGCTTTTACCAGTAGATTTGTAAGTTTCGATGATCGCTGCTTTCTTAGCAGCATATTCTTCTTTTCCCATATGTAATTCAATGGCAAGCTGTTGATAATATTCAGCAACCTGTTTTCCGAGATTACGACTACCGGAATGAATGATAAGATAATATGTGCCATTGGATGCCTGATCGATCTCAATAAAATGGTTCCCGCTGCCTAATGTTCCCATAGATTTTTCTAACCTATCAGGATTTTTCAAGCTTTTATAACATCTTAATCGTTCAAGATCAAAATCAGAGTTATTTTCTTCCCATACATCTCTTCCAGAAGGAATATAATGACAAACTTCATCGATTTTTTTAAAATCAAGTTCTTTTTCTTTTAATTGAACTGTATACATTCCGCATCCGATATCAACACCGACAACATTTGGACATGCTTTATCAGATACTGTCATAGTTGTACCAATAGTACAACCTGCTCCTGCATGTACATCAGGCATAATACGAATCTTGCTGCCTTCTGTTAATCCATAATCACACATGGTCCGAATCTGTTCAATCGCATCATCTTCGATCACTTTTGCATAACAGATAGCAGTATTTACCTTTCCTTTGATTTCTAACATATTTTCTCCTTTTAAAACGCATTAATTAATTCACCCATAACATCTACATCTGCATATTTAGGATCAGAATATTCATCCAAACGACCCATATTGCAGATACAATGAATATCATTTGTGTCATAATCAAACTGTTTGATGAAATCACTGAATAATCCATCAAAGATATTAGGAAGCTTTTTATGATCACATTCATATTCATTTCCTGTTACCGCTTTTAATTGACTCTTTTCGATGCCACAAGTCTTCAAAAATATTTTATATCTGGATAATGAACTGCCCCTCCCATGCGGTACATAATTCCTATGGAAGGAGTTTCCAGTAGT
>OLNL01001083.1_pt1 | contig 27059 bp, 20 predicted proteins | sample 1672181 | NCBI WGS metagenome assembly OLNL01 (sample SAMEA3136656, study PRJEB25190) | human gut metagenome | biome: human gut; feature: human-associated habitat; material: faeces | place: Austria | collected 2013
CCTTGCACTAACATTACTGGAGTGTATTTGGGGAATGTTAAGATAATTGTTGCTTGGACTTGGAGCCTTGTTTGTACTGGTTATAGTGGGTGCGGCTTTTTATAAGGGAATGCACTAAAAAAGGAACCTGCAAAAAACAGATTTCTTAAAGGAGGGGAAATCCCTGTCGAAGAATAACCGGATCATCTAACAGACGGAACTTCTGTGGCAGGTTGGCTAACTTTGTTATGAAATCAATGAATATACAATTAATGCTAGCAGAATAAATACAACTATTATCAGGAAGGAATAAAAAGTCAGAATGAATATAATGAAAAAAATATATAAAGAATCAGACATTAGAAATGATTACAAAAAACTGACGAAGCTCTTGATTGAGCGGGGTATGACGATTACAACAATGGAATCTGCGACTTCAGGGCAGATTGCGTCACTGATTACGGATACCGAAGGATCATCTGCAGTGTTAAAAGGAGCTTTTGTCACCTATTGCAACGAAGCAAAGATCATGCAGGGCGTTCCTGCCGAGATTCTGGAGAAGTATACGGTATATTCGAAAGAGACCGCAGAAGCAATGGCGAAGGCCTGCACAAAAGCGTATAAGGCCAATATCGGAATCGGTGTGACCGGAACAATGGGGAACGCAGACCCGGCGAATCTGGAAGCATCTGTGCCGGGGCAGGTATATTTTGCAATTGAACTTAATGGAGAGGTTATGTCTTATTATCTTGAATTGCAGCCACAGCCTACAAGACTTGCTTATAAGCTGGCGGTTGCAAAGGAAATTTATGATGCCTTGATGGAGAGATTGTAGGATTGTGGGAGTGTGCTTGCGAACTCTACGTGGGTATCATAGTAGGGAGCTCTTGATCCCTGACATTGGATATTAAAAAAGGAAGGATTTCTTCTGCTATAGCAGAAGAACCTTCCTTTTGCACGTACTTTTTTGATACTATTTATTCAACTTCTTCCGGTTCCATGCTTCGAATATGTTCCTCAATTTTTATGAGTTCATATTTCTGACTATATTCTGCCAGATAGGTCTTATATTCTTTCGTGTCGGAAGGATATACTCTTGAGTTGTGAATGTGGATATCCACAGGCTCTTCGCTGTTCTTTGACAGTGCTACCATTGCGCTTGCGCAGTGGGCAGAGATACGTGTGAAGCTGTTCAGGATATCCGAATATACCGTCCCTTCTTCCAGACCGCAGGCTCCGTTGCTCATGCGTTCAACGTGGCGGATCTTGAGTTCATCGCACAAAGTTGTAATGACCATTCCAAGTGGTGCAACTCTCTGGGAGAGTTCTTTATCATTTTCCAAAAACGCTTTGCAAGTTGTATTAATCTCCTCGCGGACAGCTTCCATAACAACATTCAGTTCATCCCATGCTTCTTCGGAAAATTGTGTTTTGTTCTCATTCATCTCATTAGACATATGGGCGATGCATGCAGCATGGTCTCCAATCTGTTCGAAGTCATTAATCATATGTAGATAAAGAGAAACCTGTCTTGTCTGAACAGAATTCATCGGATGCTTGGTAAGCTTGATCAGATAGTCACCCAGACGGGATTCATAGCGGTCGATCAGGTCTTCTTTTCTCTGTACCTTGTCGAACTTGCTGAGTTGGAAATCATTCAAAAGGTTCATGGCGCGGTTTACATTTTTACGAAGTTTTCTTGCCATACCGCTCATAGCACGGTGACACTGTCCGAGTGCAAGTGCAGGGTAGTCAAGAAGACGCTCCTCAAGAAGATCAAAGTCTGCTTCATCTTCTAGTTCTTCCGCACTGTCTTTAACGAACCAGCATACAAGCTGCTCCAGTTTTGGGATAAATGGAAACAAAATACAGACTGTTACAAGACGGAAAATCGTATTTAAAAGTGCGATGGACACTGGCGTCATAATCGTATTCAGGAATGAAAAATGTACAAATGCATTGATGATATAGAATCCGATTGACCAAAGCAACATTCCAAAGGTATCATTCAGCAAGTATACAAGAGCAGTTCTTTTACCATTTTTATTCGCTCCGATTGCGGAAATCAGAACCGGGCAGGAAGCTCCGACACCGATACCGAGGATAATCGGAAATGCACTGGAAAATGTAAGCAGTCCTGTTACAGATAAAGCCTGCAATACACCGACTGTTGCTGAGGCACTCTGCAGGATGGCGGTAAATACAATACCTACCAGGATACCAATGACTGGGTTTGAAAATGTTGTTAACAGATCCATAAATACTTTGCTTTCTCGAAGCGGTGCGACGGCTCCGCTCATGGTCTGCATACCGGTCATGAGGATCGCAAATCCAAGCATGATGTCCCCGATATTCCGGTGGACGGTTCTTTTGCTCGCCATTCTAAGAATAATACCGATAACTGCTACAACCGCAGCGATTGTGGCAGATGACAGGATACTTGCAATTCCGTTAGATCCTTCTATATAAGAAAGACATAAGATCCAACCGGTAATACTGGTTCCGATGTTGGCTCCCATGATGATACCGATGGCCTGGCGAAGCTTCATCATACCGGAGTTAACAAAACCGATAACCATGACAGTCGTTGCTCCGGAAGACTGGATAACGCTTGTAACGACTGTACCAAGTGCGACTCCCTTCAGTGGCGTATTGGTCATTTTGTAGAGAAATGCTTCCAGTTTATTACCGGCAACCAGTTTGAGTCCATCCCCCATCAAAGACATACCGAACAGGAATAAAGCAACTCCGCTTAACAATGACAATACCATAGAAAATATTCCCATAATTTCTCCTTTGTCGTCAGTTATTTACATACACTTAACTTTCTTTTTAAATTTTCTTAACACTACCTTTCTATTATGTCACGTTAAAACCAGAATTACAATTTAATCTTATTGAAAGAATAAAAAAATGTAAGATTATACAAAAAAATACCTGCTCACAGGGAACAGGTATGACAAAATCATGAGATATTTTGCTCGAAAATATGTTGTTTTACGATAATGCCGAGGCATTCTTGAATTTTAACGTGTCAGAATCTTTACAGATGTATCTTCATATCCTTGCGCCAATGAAAATATATCCTTTAATCCATCTGTGATGTAAACAGTTCCATCGGTTGCCACGAACACGGCTTCGAAGTCATCACTTTCTGCCCAGAGGTCATACGCTTTATCCAGACCCATAACAAATAGCGAAGTGGAGAGGGCATCGCAAATTCCTCCTTTGTCCCCTACGACTGTGACGGACAGAAGCCCGCTCTTGGCAGGGTGTCCGGTAGCAGGATCCATAATATGCCAGTAAGTATGCCCGTCCTGTTCAAAATAACGCTCGTAACCGCCGGAGGTCACAACGGCCTGGTCGGTGACGGACAGTCCCATCATGGCAGTGTCTGGATTTTTCGGGTCCTTGATGCCGATGATCCAGGCGGATCCGTCCGGCTTAGAACCGATCGCCTGTACATTTCCGCCAAGGTTCAGAAGCGCGGAAGTGACACCTTTGTCGCGCAATGTCCGGGCTGCAAGTTCACCTGCATAGCCCTTGGCAATACTGCCAAGATCAATGGTCATACCTTCCGGAATTGTGACATTTCCAGATGCTTCGTCATATTGGATCTGTGTGTAATCTACTTTAGTCAGAAGCGTCTGAATTGTCTCCTCGTCAGGAACCTGATAGCTTCCGGTTGTAAATCCCCATGTTTTTACGATTGGGTAGATGGAAATATCCAGAGCACCGTTGGTACGCCGGCACATTTCCAGAGCATTTTTCATCAGAGTGTCAGCTTCACCGCTTAGAATTCCGGAACCATTTTCATTGATTTTATAAATCTCACTGTCAGAATCTGTGACAGACACTTTCTTTTCCAGATCTGTGATAACATTCTGTGCGTCCTGTAAAAGACTTTTATCACCGTAAATACGAAAATCCATAGTCGTATCCATGGCGAAAAATGTATCTGAAACCGGTTCAGATGTTGATTCCTGAGCCTGCTTGGAACATCCACATATTAATATTGTAAGCATAAGTAACACAGGTATGCACTTTTTCATGTCACGTCTCCTTAGAGTAAAATAAAACGAAATAATATTGTTGCAATGTAAATTATAAAATAAACAAAGAAATATATATGTTTAATTAAGAATAATTATCAATAAATAAATATAAAATTGACAGTTATGGGAATTATTGGTAGCATTTTGTATTGTAGTTAGAATCTACTAACAAAGCTTTGATTAATATAGCATGAAAGGAGGATTACGGCAATATATTTTGTGTGATTAAAACGAAAAAAATTATCAACAAAATTCAGAAAATAATGAAGGAGAGACAAATGAAAAAGAATTGGAAAAGAATTGCATCACTGTTTCTGTCAGTGTTACTTTTAATGTCCATGACAGTTACTCCTGTAATAGCAGCAGAGGGGAAAGCAGCACCGACGGAAGTAAAATCATGTACAAGTAGTGGTTTATGGACCACAGTTTTGAATTTGGAATTTGAAGACACGACCTGGATGAATGCAATTGATGGTGTCACAGTTAATGAAGAAGCATATAAAAAACAAACAATCAGCAGCTTTGGTTCAGATACGAAAATCTGGGAAGTTGGAAATGTGATTGGTGGGGGGTATGGAAGCTATACAGCGCTGAAGCTTGCAATTCCAAGTGATCTTACATTCCCTGCAACGGTCAAAGTTACGGCAAAGGGATATCATGATTTAACAGTAGAAATTGCAAAAGAAACAGTAAGCTATAATGATGTGTACACAGCAACTATAAAGAAAGCTACAACTGGCGGAAATACAGAGGCTACATACACAGCGATGGCAAAGAAAGCTTCTAACGGTACAGTAGCACTGGATAAAGATAAAGACCTGAAAGCAGGAGATGCAGTTACTGTAACAGCAACACCGGCTGAAAACTACGAGATTGATGCAGTGACAGTAACAACTGAGAACAATAAAAATGTTGACGTGATCGGTTCTGGAGAAACTTATACATTTACAATGCCGGCAGAAAATGTCACAGTATCCGCGACATTTAAGGAGAAAGCACCGGCACAAAATGGTGCAATTGAATTAAGCCAGGTCAGCATTGAAACAGATTACTTTGGGAATAACTGGGAACTTGAATTCAAAAATGCAGATGGTTATGTAGGGAAAATTACAGATGTGAAGGTAAATACTACAGCATGGGAAGAGAAGTCCTATAGCTTGTCAGCAGGTGGAGCATACAAAAAAGATACAGATAACAATAAACTTATCTTTGCAACAAAAGACTTTGTCGCTAATCCTGAAATTCCAGCATTGAAGAGCGGAGATGTAGTTGCAATTTCTGCAAATGGATATGATGATCTGACATTTAAGCTTATCATTGATACAAATGGAAACGCTTCTCTTGTAGAAGATGATGGTAAGGGAGATCCATACGAACTTCATGTAAAAATCGAAGGAGAATTTGAGGCGGCAATCGTAGGACAGAAAGATTACGATGGAGTGTCCAGTGCCAGCGTCGGCGGTTCCTCAAGCAATAAGAACAGTGCAGTGAAAGTATACGGCGCACTGGTAGAAAAAGGAAAAGACGTTGCTGACAAGGATTGGGAAGAGCTGGATAATATGGCTAAGATTAAATTGAATGGAAGCAAATGCAGTGTTAGCATCGTTCCGGACACAGAAAAAGGAACATCTGCAGACAGTGACAGCGGTATGCAGGGCGTATATATGACGATCAGCAGTGATCTGACACTTAGCGGTACGCCAAAAGATCCTGGAAGTTATCTGGTTTCCGTGTCTATTGAGGATCAGCAGGGACGCAGCGCAGTCAGCAACACACTGCCATTCAGAATTTACAGCGGCGAGGAAACGCTTGCAGACCAGATGAAGAAAGAGAATTTTAAAGATTATGGAAATGGACTCTATGCATGGGATATTATGGAACCATGGGCAATCAGTAAATTTGGAAGTAATGTAAACGGTGAGGAAGAGAGCGTCCGTGTGCCAGCGTATTTGGAGGCATGGTTCGGTTCCCACGAGAGCGGAACTTACGGATATCTGGGGTATGACATTCCGTGGAAGCAGGTCGTAGCTGGAAATATTCCTCAGACACTTTATATTCCGAGTGGCTGCAATCTGACACTGACAAATATGGAAGTACTCAGCAGTGTACATATTATTGTAGAAAATGGTGGTAAACTGACGCTTTCTGATTCTGTTGTACAGGGAATTATCGATGTACAGAGCGGAGGAACATTTTCTATGAACTATGATTCTTTCAACAACGAATTTACAACAGGAGCGTCTCTGTGTGGACAACTTCGTCTTGCAGACGGTGCTGCCTTGGAAAATGCAGCAATTTACTCTCACGCAAATTATCTTGCAAACGGAGATCTGACAGACCGTACAACTTCTGAGCCGGTTGCAGTGGCAAATGGAAATGTAACCGTAAAGGGTACGGTAGCTATATTAGGGGATGATGGCGGAAGCGATATCGGACAGACAGCACTCCGTGTAAATGGAACATTAACTCTGGCAGATAAGGACACAACACTTGTAGCTTACGGCGGAAGCGGAAAGACTCTGCTTTATACAGACGGTGGAACAGCCATTGACATTACAGAAGGCAGCCAGATTACAGGAGATGGAAAGTTAGTTGCAATCGGTGGAGATGTTCTCTGGGGAAATGGTGGAAATGCTGTATCCGGAAAAGGAACAATTGCAACGAAAAAAGTATTCCTTCAGGGAGCAACCGCTAATACATCTAACAAAGCAGAGGCTGGAAAAGCAATTGATGGAGATGTAAAAGTTATCAGTTCCAGCACTCATATTGAAGACGGAACAATGATCAGCGGTGCTGAGAATGATCCGTTAGCCGATTTGTACTGGAAAGCTGGAATTAATGCACTGCCTCCATTAGAGAAGTTTACAACAACAGATAACGGAAATAATGGTTCCGATAATGGCGATAACGGGGATAACGGAAATAACGGAAATAACGGTTCCAGCAATGGAAACAACGGATCTGATAATGGAAACAATGGTTCCAGTAACGGAAACAACGGATCTGATAATGGAAACAATGGTTCCAATAACGGAAACAATGGAAAGGCTGCAACAGCAACCCAAACTGCAGTAAATGTGAATACAGTTAAGACAGGAGATACAAACAATGTATTACTCTGGGCTGCACTCTTTGTAGTTTCCTGTGCAGGAATGGCAGGTATTACAGTAGTTGCTAAGAAAAGGAAATAGTATACAGCAGATGTAAATTTGCTAATATAAAAATGCGACCGGCATGAATGTCGGTCGCAAAAATATTCTATACTAGAAGTCCTTCCTGATTTGTTAATGAGAAAGCAGTGCTTGCATAGCCTAAAATATTAGCCGGTGATTTTTGATTCTCTGTAAGTATGTATCAACAGTGGTAATTCTGCTACCAGCATTCCAATCCATCCTGCCAGGTAGGAGAATGGCAGTGCTTCAATTCCAAATCCACATACAAGAACGAGCGGTGCGGCAACAAGAACCCGAAGCCCCATATTGACAAAACTGCTGATCAGGGTAATCTTCAAATCACCGATTCCACGGAAGAATCCCTGAAGTCCATTGGTGATAGCCGGCAAGATATACATTATGGAAATCAGGTGCAGATAAGTAACACCGTGCCCGATAACTTCCTCATCTTTCACAAAGAGCATCATCAGATGTCTTGCAAAAACAAAACAGACAATAAAAATGAGGATGCCGTAAATGGTCTCCAGTACCAGTCCACATCGGAAGCCTTCACGCATCCGGTCATTTCTTTTCGCCCCCTTATTCTGCGCCATAAGTGCTGTCATGGCGTGGGCTATATTCTGCTCCGGGGTATAGGCAAAGTCATCAATCCGGTTGACCGCGGTAAATGCAGCGGCAACAGACACACCCATAGTATTAACAATTGTCTGAACACCGATTTTTCCGAGCTGTACAGTTGCCTGTTGCATTGCAGATGCCCAGCCGTATGCAATTGTACGCTTTAACAGGGAACGGTCGAAAATGAGCCATTTCTTTCCTAATTGAAGGAGTGGTACTTTTTTCTGCACATAGATAATACAGAAAATACAACACAGTGCCTCACTGATAACAGTGGAAACAGCGCAGCCATTACTTCCTGCTTTCAGTACAATGATAAAAAACAAATCTCCGAAAACATTAAGAATCGCACTTATGATCAAAAAATACAGTGGTGAATTACTGTCTCCGAGGGCTCTTAATGTACTGGAGAAAAAATTATATAAAAATGTAAACATAAGTCCTACAAATATGATGCGAAGGTAAGAAGTCGTCATATCCAAAATAGATGCGTCTACCTGTAGTAATCTGAGAAGTGATTTCGCAATTCCAATACTGAGAATGGTTAGAATTACAGAAAATACAGATCCTGAAATCATAGTCGTACTGATCTGGCGTGAGAGAGTATCGTAATCTTTCGCCCCGTAATACGTGCCGATCAGAATACTCGCGCCCATGCACAGACCATTCAGAAACAGAATGACCAATGTCGTGACCGGATTACAGATACCGACCGCAGCCAGTGCCTCTTTTCCGATAAAATGTCCCACAATAATGCTGTCTACGGCGTTGTAAGTAAGCTGGAACAGATTTCCCAGTACAAGTGGAATTGTAAATCTAATAAGCATGGGCATAATCTTACCCTTCGTCATATCCTGTGTCATAATATCTCTCCCTGGTGTAAAACTAAACAGCGCAGGATATCCGCTCATATAAATGAAACGGTTTTCCTGCGCTTTTGATGATATTACTTCCATGTCCATTCGTCAATTGAAATCTTTACCTGAGATGAATTCCATTTATTAATCATTGATCATAATCCGAATGATTTCTTCATTTGTCTCTTTCATGCCGTCTTTTCCGAGACGTCCCACATTATCAATGGTTCCCTCGATTCCTTTTGTGATGATGCCATCACCGGCGTAGAACTGCTGCCCCTGCAGGTACATATTGTAACCAAGTATTCCGGCATCTACAGAAGCTGCGATTTTGGCTGCGCAGGAAGCTTTTGCTCCGTCGCAGACCATACCGGATACGATCGCGAGTGCGTTGACAACGGTATGGATTACTTCTTCATATCCACCGCCGCACAAGTATGCAATCCCGGCTCCGGCAGCGGCTCCGGCGCTGACAGCTCCGCAGTAAGCAGAGAGGCGCCCGATTCCGGTTTTCTGGTGGATTGCGATCAGATTGGAAAGTGCCAGTGCGCGGTAAGTCTTATCTTCGCTAACATGTAGCTCTTTTGCATATTCCAGAACAGGGAGAGAACAGGTCATTCCCTGATTTCCACTTCCGGAGTTGATAACGACCGGAAGCTCACAGCCATTCATTCGCGCATCAGATCCAGCAGCAGCGCGAGCTTTTGCGCGTGTGCGGACGTCGTTGCCGTAAGTATTAAGAAGTACAGTTCCAATATTTGCACCGTAATTTCCGGCGAGTCCTTCATCGGCGATTGCGCTGTTATACTCAATCTGACGGGACAGGACTTCACGGATATCGTCGATGTCAGCCATATTAATAAAATCCCAGATAGACTTTACATCCAAAAGAGTACGGTCAGTCAGTCCTTCTTCGCTTGCACCTTCAACTGGTACATAGTGAAGGATTTTTCCATTTTTTTCAATTCTTACAATGTTTGTATGATAGTTGGCAATACGGACTTTAGCAGAATCCTTTCCGGCAAATACTTCAACGATGATGTCGAAGATACAGCCGTTATCAATATGCTCGACGGTAATCTCAGTTTCTTCGAGATACTTTGCCATTTCTTTTGTCTGTGCTTCTGTTACATCAGAGATAACTTCCAGTTCTTTAGAAGCATCTCCGGCAATGATTCCGGCTGTAGCAGCGGCCGGGATTCCTTTTAAATGATTCGTGTTCGGAACGATTACACTTTTTACATTTTTAATAATGCTTCCGCTTGCTCCGATATGTACGCGCTCCGGTATGCAGCCCAGCACTTCACGGGCTTTGGCAGCAGCGTAAGCCAGAGCAATTGGCTCGGTACACCCCATAGCCGGTATTAATTCTTCTTTTAATATCTGGATATATGCCTGATATTTAATATCTTCTTTTGTCATGAAAACCTCCAAATGCCAGTTTTCTCCTGGCAATAATAAAAAAATGTGTTATTTTATTGAACCATATTTTCGGGGAAAATGCACCTGTTATTTAAAAATTTGATGAAATTAAATGTTGTAAGAAATACTGATGATATTATAACATATTTTTCTGCATATTCCTGCAATCCATATCGCAGCAATGGTGGTAATGGTAGATTAGAGATAATTTGAGATAATTATAGGGTGTGAGGACATACTATGACAGAGGGGGAGACAAGGCAGTCGTAGAGGTCGCAAGAGATGGACTTCAGGCAGTAGAAGCATTTAAAAACAGCCGGGAGGGCGAACTCGAAGCAATCCTTATGGATATTATGATGCCGAATATGGATGGAATTGAGGCAACAAAGACGATTCGAAGTCTTGACCGTGCTGATGCAAAAAGTATCCCGATCATTGCCATGACAGCAAATGCATTTGTAGAAGACATGAGAAAGACAAAAGAAGCAGGTATGAATGAACATCTGACAAAACCTGTAGATGGTGAAAAATTACTTCAGGTACTTTACAAGTATAAAAAGCAGGGATTTTAACATAAAAGAACAGGAATAACATCGGCAGAAATGCCGGTGTAAGAGGAGAGATTTATGAGCCACATAGCAGACTGGCTTACGGCAATCGGACATAATTATTTCAAATTGAAGCTGAAGTGTTGAGAGATGGCAAGAACCGGAAAGTAAAAATTATGCTTCGTTATGAGTGGATTTACAGAAAGCCTGAAAAAAATAGATAAAAATGTATTTAAGTTTTAGTATATCCATGTATTGACATGAGGTTATAATATTTATAAAATACAGACAGAAAGGGAGCGTGAAAAAAATGAAAATCGCATTATTAGAACCAATTGGAGTATCAAAAGAAGTTATTGATGAGTTATCAGCACCGATTACAGAAAAGGGACATGAATTCGTATATTATGATACCAAAACAACAGATCCGGCAGAACTTGCCAAGAGAAGTGAAGGCTGCGACATTGTTATGATCGCTAACAATCCGTATCCGACAGAGGTTGTAGAGAAAGCGGACGCACTGAAGATGTTATCTGTAGCATTTACAGGAATTGATCACATCGGAACAGACAAGTGTAAAGAGAAAAATATTATGATCTGTAATGCAGCAGGGTACTCAAACCAGACAGTTGCCGAGCTTATCATTGGTATGGCGATTGACGCATTAAGACATGTAGTAAAAGCTGACGGACTTGTAAGAAATGGTGGAACAAGTGCAGGCCTTGGAGGAAAAGAAATCTGCGGAAGAACGGTCGGAATTATCGGACTTGGACAGATCGGACTCATGGCAGCAAAATTATTCCAGGCATTTGGCGCTAAAGTTATCGCTTACAACAGAAGTGAGTCTGAGGAAGCAAAAGCACTTGGAATCGAGTATAAATCATTAGAGGAAGTATTATCAACAAGTGATATCGTATCACTGAACCTTCCACTGAATGCGGAGACGAGAGGATTCCTGTCAGCAGATAAGATTGCACTTATGAATGAGAACACAATCTTCATCAACTGTGCAAGAGGACCGATCGTAGACAACGAGGCACTTGCGAAAGCGCTGAATGATGGCAAGCTTGGATATGCATGCGTTGACGTATTTGATATGGAGCCGCCGATCCCGGCAGATTATCCATTGCTTCAGGCTAAGAATACATTATTGACACCTCATCAGGCATTTATCTCTGAGGAGTCTATGGTAAGAAGAGCAAAGATTGTATTCGATAACGTGACCGCTTATCTTGACGGCAAGCCGGTCAACGTATGTAAGTTGTAAGAATAAAAAAGACAAAAAAGACATAAAAATAGAGAATGATATAGTACTTTGATAATTTCACATATTTACAAAGTTCTAAGTATGAAAGGCAGTTTCGCAAAAGTCAGCCAAATAGAGCAGACTTACCGAAACTGCCTTTTGTTGCCAAGCATACGACAAAAAGGTCCGGTGGACCTTTTTTAGTTTGAAATCTGTACTAAAAGTTTGAAAATTCAGTTTATATGCCACGAAAAGATGTAAACGCTTACACAAATAAAAATTAAAACTTCTAAAACTATAAAGGAAAATAAAAACAGCCAATAACTTGTGGATATTGTACAAAAATTGATACAATAATTTGTCGGAAAAGTCAATAAAAACGACCTTGCTTTCGTCAAGATTTTGACATATACTTTATAACAGAATGTAAGCTCTTACATAATGAAGAAGTGAGAGGCTGAAAAAATATAACAGTTAACCAGAAAAGCATGGTATCGAAAGGAGACTCCAAAGATGATGAAATGGAAACGAATTGTCAGTGCAGCTGTCTGTGTATGCATGGCAGGAATGCTGATAACGGGATGTGGAAGCAAATCGGATTCCTCTTCAAAGAAGCGTATTATCCGTGTGGCTCTTTCACAGTCTGAGGAACACCCTGAGTACAAGGGTATGGAGACATTTAAAAAGTATGTCGAGGAGAAACTCGGTGACAAGTATGAAGTTCAGCTTTATCCAAATGAGCTTCTTGGTGGACAGACAAAAGCAATTGAGCTGACTCAGACTGGTGCGATTGACTTTACGATTGCCGGAACACCGAACCTTGAAATATTTGCCGATGTATATGAAGTATTCAGTATGCCGTATCTGTTTACATCTGAGGACGCTTATTTTGCAGCTATGAATGATACAGATTACATGAATAAAATTTATGCATCTACAGAGGATACAGGACTTCAGGTTGTAACATGGTACAACGTAGGTACGAGAAACTTTTATGCAAAGAAAGCAATCAATACACCAGATGACCTGAAAGGTCTGAAGATGCGTGTACAGCAGAGCCCGGCAAGTATCAAGATGTGTAATGCATTTGGCGCAGCTGCATCTCCGATGTCATTTGGAGAGGTATATACAGCAATTCAGCAGGGAGTTATTGACGGAGCAGAGAACAATGAGCTTGCTCTGACAGATAATAAGCACGGTGAGGTTGCAAAATACTACAGCTACACGATGCATCAGATGATTCCGGATGTTCTGATTGCAAACTACAAGCTCCTCAATGACATGAGCGAGGAAGACAGAGAAGTATTTGAGGAAGCTGCAAGACTTTCTACAGAGACAGAGCTCAAAGATTGGGAGACAGATGTAGAGGCCGCTAAGAAGACAGCAGAAGAAGATATGGGCGTTCAATTTCTTTATCCGGACATCAGTCTTTTCAAAGATAAAGTAAAGAACGTACAGAAAGAAATGCTGGAAGACAATCCGAATATCAAGGATCTGTATGAGCATATTCAGAAATATAACAAACAATACGAAGGGGAGGGAAAATAAATGGAAACATTACATACAATCAGAAAATGGTTAGATAAAATTGTTGGAACCATTTGTATATTCCTCTTTGCATTAATGGTAGTTGTAGGAAGCTATCAGATTATCACAAGATTCATATTTAATAACCCGAGTACCATTTCCGAAGAGCTTCTGACATATTCATTTGCATGGATGGCCATGTTTGCAACAGCTTATGTATTCGGAAAACGTGACCACATGAGAATGACATTTGTCGTAGACAAGCTGGCACCTGCACAGAGAAAAGTGTTGGAAATCGTGCTGGAAGTCCTTGTCATTGCATTTGCAGCCATCGTACTGATCTATGGCGGATTTAACATTATGGGACTGACTATGACTCAGAAGACAGCTTCCCTTGGAGTTATGATGGGACAGGTATATGCAGTCGTTCCGATTTCCGGAATCCTGATTGCGATTTATGGAATTTTAAATGTAGTTGATCTGTGTAAAGGTTACGAAAGAAAAGAAGAGGAGGAGAAATAATTATGAACACTGCACTTGTATCCGGACTGATTATTTTAGTCCTCTTGATTATCATGCTGATTGCCGGTGTGCCGATCGCAGTAGCACTTGGTGTATCTTCCGTATGTGCAATTCTTCCAATCATGGATTTGAATGTAGCCGTACTGACCGGATGCCAGAGAATCTTCTCCGGTATCTCTGTATTCAGCCTGCTTGCTATCCCGTTCTTTATTCTTGCAGGAAATATTATGAATAAAGGTGGTATCGCCGTAAGACTGATTAACTTTGCAAAATTAATTACAGGACGCGCTCCTGGAGCACTTGCTCAGACAAACATCCTTGCAAATATGTTATTCGGTTCTATTTCCGGATCTGGTACAGCGGCAGCTTCTGCTATGGGATCTATCATCGGACCAATCGAGAAAGAAGAGGGATATGACCCGAACTTCTCAGCAGCAGTTAACATTGCAACTGCACCGACAGGACTTCTGATCCCGCCAAGTAACGTAATGATCACATACTCACTGGTCAGCGGAGGAACTTCCGTAGCAGCACTTTTCATGGCTGGTTACATTCCGGGAATCCTCTGGGGACTTGCTTGTATGCTAGTAGTATATGTGATTGCCAAGAAAAAAGGCTACCGTGCAAAAAAACGTTTTACAGCATCAGAAGCTGGAAAGATCATCCTTCAGGCTCTGCCTTGTCTGCTTCTGATTGTAATCGTAATCGGTGGAATCATCTTTGGTATCTTCACTGCAACAGAAGGTTCCGTAGTGGCCGTAGTATACAGCCTGCTTCTGTCATTGTTTGTATACAAATCAATCAAGATCAAAGAACTGCCAAAGATTCTTCTGGACAGTGCTGAAATGACAGGTATCATCATTTTCCTGATCGGTGTATCCAGCATCATGTCATGGGTTATGGCATTTACCAATATTCCGGAACTGGTATCTACAGCACTGCTTTCCGTAAGCAGCAACAAGTTTGTTATCCTGTTCCTGATCAATATTATCCTTCTGATCGTCGGAACATTTATGGATATGACACCGGCCTGCCTGATCTTCACACCAATCTTCCTGCCGGTATGTACTGCACTTGGAATGACAACAATCCATTTCGGTATCATGATGATCTTCAACCTGTGTATCGGAACAATCACACCACCGGTTGGAACAACACTGTTTGTTGGTGTTAAAGTCGGTAAAGTACAGATCGAGACAGTATTCAGACAGTTGCTCGTATACTTCGCAGCAATCTTTGTAGTACTGATGCTCGTAACATATATCCCGAACTTAAGCCTGTGGCTGCCGAAATTGATGGGATACATCTAGGATAAAAAAACACTATATAAACAATAAGAACTGCACAGACCTGGATTATTTTTCTATGGTTGCTGCGCCGCATATTATTGATTTTCTGCGCAAACTCGCCCAAAGGACAGGCTCAGACAAAGCTGCGAAAATCAAGCTATGCTCGCAACCATGACGAAAAATATCCCATAGGTCTGTGCAGTTTTTATTGTCTTGATTTATTGTTTTTTATGAGGGGATGTGGCGTTGGTTGCTGCACCGCATATTATTGATTTTCTACGCAAACTCGCCTAAAGGACAGGCTCGGACAAAGCTGCGAAAATCAAGCTATGCTCGCAGTCATGACGAAAATCACACAATTATCTGCGTGTTTTTTAGTTGTGCGTAAATATTGAATTTTGTGAGGGGATGTGGCGTGGGGTGTGATGCATGTGATTCGCTTATGAAATTGTTAATGCGTTGAATAAACAGCGAAATATGTAATCTTAGTATATGAGGGTGAATTGTATGTATTTGAGACGGAAAATAGATGATTATTTGAAGAATGGAAAAATAGTGAGGTAAGCCTTTGATTATCAAAGGTGCAAGTCAGATTGGGAAGAATCAAAAGTGAAAATTACCCGGATAGTTTGCTAAAAACTATGTCCCTAAATGAGCGTCTCTAATTGATGTCATAACAGAAATATGGTATATTTAACTTATCTGATGCCGTAGGCATCTTACATATGAAAAGAAGCAAAAAAGAATATGAGTCAGGAGTGGTAGAATATGTATCAGGATGATTACAAACGTTGGATGGAGGCTGATCTGGAGGATGCGGATCTGAAGCCGGAACTGGCGAGAATCGAAGAAAATGACGAGGAGATCAAGGAGCGTTTTGCAGTTGCGCTTAAGTTTGGAACTGCAGGACTTCGCGGTGTCCTTGGAGCAGGTACGAACCGGATGAATATCTATGTTGTACGTCAGGCTACGCAAGGGCTGGCGAACTGGGTAAAGACACAGGGTGGAACGCAGACAGTAGCAATCAGCTATGACAGCCGTATTAAAAGTGATGTATTTGCGAAGAATGCGGCAAGTGTACTGGCAGCGAATGGAATCAAGGTTCGGATCTATGATGCATTGATGCCTGTACCGGCTCTTTCATTTGCAACACGTTATTATAATTGTAATGCAGGTGTTATGGTAACAGCATCTCATAATCCAGCGAAATATAATGGATATAAAGCATATGGTCCGGATGGATGCCAGATGACAGATGATGCGGCAGCAATTGTTTATGAAGAGATTCAGAAGACAGATGTTCTGACTGGTGCAAAATACATGCCATTTGCACAGGGCGTTGAAGAGGGGCTGATTCGTTTTGTGGGCGATGATTGTAAGAGAGCTCTTTATGATGCAATCGAGGACAGACAGGTTCGCCCAGGACTTTGCAAGACAGCAGGATTGAAGCTTGTATATAGTCCGCTCAATGGTTCAGGACTTGTTCCTGTCACACAGGTATTGAAAGACATTGGAATTACAGACATCACAATCGTTCCTGAGCAGGAGTATCCAAATGGATATTTCACAACATGTAGTTATCCGAACCCGGAGATTTTCGAGGCACTTGAGAAGGGACTGAACCTTGCAAAGGAGACTGGCGCAGACTTGATGCTTGCAACTGACCCGGATGCAGACCGTGTTGGTATTGCAATGAAGTGTCCGGATGGTTCTTACGAACTCGTCAGTGGAAATGAAGTCGGAGTTCTGCTTCTTGACTACATTTGTGCAGGACGTATAGAGAAAGGTACGATGCCAAAGAATCCGGTAGCAGTGAAATCTATCGTATCAACACCACTTGCAGATGCAGTTGCAGAGCATTATGGAGTAGAGCTTCGAAGTGTATTGACAGGATTTAAGTGGATTGGAGATCAGATTGCAGGTCTTGAGGCAGCAGGCGAAGTTGACCGTTTCATTTTCGGATTTGAGGAGAGCTATGGATATCTGGCTGGTCCATATGTACGTGATAAAGATGCTATTATCGGATCTATGTTGATTTGCGAGATGGCTGCTTATTATAGAAGCATCGGAAGTTCTCTGAAGCAGAGAATGGAAGAAATCTATTCCGAGTATGGACGTTATTTGAATAAGATCGACAGCTTTGAGTTCCCGGGACTTAGTGGTATGGATCGGATGTCTGAGATCATGCAGGGATTAAGAGACAAGCCACTTGAGGAGATTGCTGGATATAAAGTTGTGAAGGTTACGGATTATAAGAAACCAGAAGAGACAGGTCTTCCGGCTGCAAATGTACTTATTTATAAGTTGGAGAACAACGAGACAGTTATCGTTCGTCCTTCCGGAACGGAGCCGAAGATTAAGATTTATTACACAACGCTTGGTAAGGAGCTTGCGGAGGCGCAGGCTGAAAAAGATAAATTATCTGAGGCGTTAAAGCCAATTATGAAATAAAAAACATTAGAATGAGAATGCCGAGGCATTCTTGAACAGGTGGAAGGAAACTTTCATTTGATATATGCTATATGGGAACAACAACAAATCTAAGTCTGTCAGACGGATTTGACATGCCAGACAGACTCGGATTGCTTCCACGGGACTTATGAGCAAGTCCTGAAATCTTGGGGTATGACTGCACGGAAAATAAAAAATGTATGTGCGGATCAGATAAAAGGAGGTATGTCATTATGTTGCATGAAGTATCATTTGCGTCTTTTAACGGACGCGATCAGGTTCAAGGGTGGATTTATGTTCCGGCTTGTAAGCCGAAGGGAATCGTTCAGGTGATTCATGGATTCGGCGAACATTCCAGACGTTATCTACATATGATTTCTGCATTTTTAGATGCAGGGTATATTGTGGCAGCAGACGACCATGTCGGACATGGAAAAACTGCGATGGTCAATGAGGTATGGGGCGATTGGGGAGACAAAGGGCCGCATACCATGATGGAAGATGAGCACACATTAAAAGGAATCGTGTGTGAAAAATATCCAGACTTGCCATATTTCTTATTTGGTCACAGCATGGGCTCTTTTATCACAAGAGATTTCATCTCCAAATATGGAGATGAACTGACAGGGGCAACTATTTGCGGTACAACCGGAATCTTCCGCGGAGCAAAAGAAGTGGGAGAAAAGCTGAAAGAAGTAATTGATGCCGGACATGGCGAGGAATCCAATCCAGAATTTGCAGGAGAACTGATGGGCTGGATGTGCGAGCGGTGCGGAGAGGTCAGCATCGGAAATGAGTGGATCTGCGCAGACCCTTATGTACAACGCGATCATGCAGAAGACCCATTTGACGCATTTACAAGACCGACAAGTAACCGCTCAATCTATGATTTCATACAGATGATGGAACAGATCGAAGGAATCAAGTGGGCGGAAAAAGTTCCAATCGACCTGCCAATTTACAACATCGCAGGAGACCAGGATCCAGTCGGCGAATACGGAGTAGGCGTCTACCAGGTAAGTAACTGGTTGATACAGACCGGCCATACAGTAACAACAAAACTATATTCCGGATATCGTCACGAAATCCATAATTACGCAGAGATAAAAAATGAAGTCGAAGCAGGAATTATCGCATTCATGGATGGAATATTAAGTTAAAAATTAATGGGGTGGGGACGTAGTAAAATGTTAAAATGCTACGTCCCAAATTGCATTTTGCGGCGTCCCTTTTTGTGAATCAGGGTGTCCCTGATTGGATACAGAATTATGTGGGAATAAAAATATGAATGAGGAATTATAAAAAATGAGTGGGAAATTATATGGTGTCGGTGTTGGTCCGGGAGATCCTAAGTTAATGACGTACTTGGCAGTGGAGACGATTAAGAATTGTCCGGTAATCGCAGTGCCTGCTGATGGAAAAGAACATGCAATCAGTTATAAAATTGCATCTGGAATTGTGAAGGATATGGATCAGAAAGAATGTCTGGGACTGTCTTCACCGATGACGAAAGACCGGGAAATTTTAGAAAAGAATTATCAAAAAGTATCAGAAGAAATCATAAAGAAACTGGATGAAGGTAAAAATGTGGCATACTTGACACTTGGAGATCCAACGGTTTATTCCACTTATATTTATATCCAGCGTATTGTAAAAGAGTGTGGATACAATGCAGAGATTATTAATGGAGTTCCATCATTTTGTGCAGTTGCAGCCAAACTGGGAGACAGCCTTGCAGACCGATCCGAGCAGCTTCATATTATTCCATCTAACTATGATATCAAAGAGGCGTTGAAGCTTCCGGGAAATAAGATTCTTATGAAGGCAGCTTCAAAATTGTCGGATGTGAAGAAAGTTCTGAAAGAACAGGGGCAGAAGGCATGGATGATTGAAAATTGTGGCATGGAAGAAGAAAAAATCTATCACGGTGTAGAAGAAATGCCGGAGAAGGCGACATACTATACGACATTGCTGGTGAAAGAGGCAATTGATAAAAACAGTTAAAGAAAAGCAACGGTGAGAGATAATAAAAGCGAGTAGAGGTTAATTATAACATGATTAACCAACTACCCGCTTTTTTGATGCCAGGCATATGATAAAAAGATTCAGTAGACTGATCTTTTCTAGCTGCCGAGCATACGATAAAAGATTACTTAGTAAAAATTATTCTGTTACAACATTTTTCGCTACTGCATTCTCTTTATTTGAAAACATTTTTCCAAAGATAAAACGGATACATGGTCCGCAGTAGAACATCTGCCAGAAAAATGCAACAGGAAAATTGAAAAACGTGGTCTGGAACCATGTCGAAATAATGTTTGAACCAGCATTTTTGAAAAGTACAGTTGCAATCAGACTCATGACTGGACACATAATGCAGATGATCATAGCTGAAATAGCAAGTGTAATAACAATCGGTCTGTCATTTGGTGTGACCATGCGAAATGCAAGTGCATGGGCAAGCTTATCTACGATAAAGAATTCCAGTAAAAATGCGACTGGCCACATGATCTTCATTTCGCCAAAAGCCATAAGGAAGACTTTGTTACTCATTCCACCAATATTGAGGGAAATGTTGTAGCAAATCATTACATAGACCATAAGGAATGACATCATCAGTGTAAAAATAACATTTTGAAATAAATTTTTTGGCATAATTGGTGCTCCTTTTTCTTTGAAATATTTTGTGATTAGTTAAAAAAGAGTACAAAAAAGACACTTGTGTTGTTCGTTATCAAGCATACACTTGTGTCGTTTCCAATTATACCATAGTTCTATATAAAATTTCGTACAGTTATGGAGTATAGCAAAAAAAATGAAAAATTGCAAGTATTAAAAAATAAACAGGGGACGTAGCAAAACGTCAAAGTTCCCGTCAAAGTACTACGTCTCCATTAGTGATTAACGGTGTCCCTTTTTTTATATTTGTGATATACTGGAGGCAAATATTAGCTGGAAGGACTAGATTATGAAACCTGTAGTAGTAAGAAATGTTGCAATTGGTGAGGCTATTCCGAAAATCTGTGTACCGATTGTTGGTAAGACGATAGATGAGATTTTGAATCAGGCGAAGCATATCTGTGAGATAGGAGCAGATGTAGTGGAGTGGCGTGTGGACTGGTTCGAGGAAGTGAATAATTACGAAAGTGTGGAAAATGCTGCGAAGCAGTTGAGAGATATTCTTGGAGAGACACCGATTCTTTTTACATTTCGCACCGCGAAGGAAGGTGGCGAGCGCGCGATAGAACCAGATGAATATGTAGAGCTGAATGAAAAAATTGCGAAAAGCGGGTATGTGGACCTTGTGGATGTAGAAGCATTTATCGGGGATACATATGTGGAAAAAGTTGTAAAAACGTCGCATGAATGTGGAGTAAAGGTGATTGCTTCTAATCATGATTTTAGGAAGACACCTCCGAAGGCAGAATTAATTTCACGTATGCGAAAAATGCAGGAACTTGGAGCTGATATTTCAAAGATTGCGGTGATGCCGCAGAGCACAGAAGATGTTCTGACACTTTTGTCTGCTACGGAAGAAATGAGACGATGCTATGCAGACCGCCCGGTTATTACAATGTCTATGGCAGGAACCGGGGTAGTAAGCCGCATGTGTGGGGAAGTCTTTGGCTCAGCACTTACATTTGGTGCGGCGGGAAAAGTATCTGCACCGGGACAGATTGATGTGGAAGAATTAAGAACGGTACTTGGAATCATACACAAGAGTTTATAATAAGTATGAATTATTTTTGGTTAAAGCATAGACTTGATAAGAAAGGACTTGAATTCGATTATGCAGATTAGTGTATTGCTTGCAGAACAGATTGCCGAATTATTTCTCATGATTCTCATGGGATATGTGATAGTGAAGCTGGGACTTGTAACGGACGATGACAGCAAAATTTTGTCGAAAATTGTCTTATATATTGTGATTCCGTGTGTTATGATCAATGCATTTCAGATAGATTATACGCCGGATAAAGTACATGGTATGTTTCTTGCGCTGGTTACTTCGATAGTTTTGCAAGTCTTATTATTGATAGCAGTATGGATTATGGGAAAAATATTTTATCTGGATGAAGTGGAGGTCGCTTCTATATACTACTCTAATTCCGGAAATCTGATTGTACCGATTGTGGCTTATGTACTGGGGGACGAGTGGGTCGTATACGGGTGTGTATTCATGGCTGTGCAGTTGATTTTTATGTGGACACATGGAAAATATATTATCAGTTCAGGGGATAGGATTGACTGGAAAAAGATTGTGTTTAACATCAATATGATTGCAATTTTCATAGGAGCGGTTTTGTTTTTGCTGAAGATTCATTTGCCGGTGATTGTAGATGATACACTTCGTGCAGTGGGAAGCACGATTGGGCCGGTAAGTATGATTGTAACCGGTATGTTGATTGCTGGTATGAACCTTCGGGATATATTTACAAATCGAAGAGTATACGCAGTTACATTTCTAAGATTGTTGCTTGTGCCGGTGCTGGCACTGATTATTCTGAAAATCAGTGGTCTGGTTACATGGCATCCACAAGGTGAGAAAATTCTGCTTGTTATATTCCTTGCTGTTATTACGCCGTCAGCATCAACTATTACACAGATGTGCCAGGTATACGGCGGGAATTCAAAATATAGTAGTGCAATTAATGTTATGACAACGTTACTTGCGATTGTGACGATGCCGATTATGGTATTACTATATGAGAAAATTATTTAATTTCATATTTTGAATACATTTCAGAGATATTTCAAACACATTTTTTAGGTACATTAAATTGTCACTGTAAAACATGGATTTAGGAAAGGCGAGTGAACCAGTGAAAGAAAGAGTGGCTAAAAAATGTGTTTTTTATTTTATTCTTGAATAAAGCAACTACTTAAAAGTTTTTCCCTAGGAAATAATATATTATCTTCGAGAAAGTGTATGCTGTGGCGTACGCTGCTGTATGCTTAGATCAATCTGTCTTTTATATCAGCAAAATTAATCTCCAGTTTTCCATCATAAATCATAACAGGGATAATATCATCAAATGTATACATATGAGGATAATCGTCGCCTTCAAAGTAGTAGCACAGTACAGTTTCACGCTTCGGATCTACAATCCAGTATTCCCGGACACCGGCGTTCTGGTATTTGGAAACTTTCTTTATGTAATCACGGCTGCGGCTGGAAGGAGACACAATCTCAATACAGAAGTCCGGTGCGCCGTAGACTCCTTTCTCCACGAGCCGGTCGAGCTGGCAGATTACGGAAATATCCGGCTGGATCATCGTGCGGTTATCGCAGTCGAGCTGGACATCAAGTGGCGCTGGAAGGACTTTACATGGGCCTTTATTTTTGCGAATATAAAAACCGATGTCCATTAATAGTTCGCTGATAAGTTCCTGATGTACAGAGCGGGGCGCTTCCAGAAAAATCAGATGCCCGTCGATGAGTTCGGCTCGAACGTCGTCCGGGAGGGCATAGTAGTCGTCCAGAGTGTATTCGCCCTGTTTCTTATCTGAAGAAAAAGTATAGGCTACAGCGGCCTCTCTGATTCCATCGATACCGGAATCGATATCTCTAAAAAGGACATCATTCAGTGCCTTCAATGTTGCATAGCGTGGAGATTTTGTCTCGCCATTCAGAATCTTGTTGATGGTACCTGTCGGTATGCCGGACAGTCTGGAAAGCTGTTCTGTTGTAATACCAAGTTCGTTTTTTCTTTCTTTGAATTCTTCCCCTAATGACTTCATAACAGCGCCTCCTTGAAATATTTTGTTAAAATTAGTATATCTATAAAACGGGTGAAAGTCAATGATGAATATCCGAAAATTAAAAAATAACCGTAAACGGTTAAAAACTATTAAAATAACTTGACTGGGAGGCATGGAATAGACTATGATAGTGAAAAAGAAAAGATGAGAGGACTGGGGAAATTATGAAAAAGAGTAATCCAAAGGCACTTATGCCAATTGGTGTATTTTTGGTTTTGTATCTGGGGCTTGGAATTGTTTTTGAATACGTGATGAAGATACCGATGGGATTTTACAACATTCCAATTGTACTTGCATTTATGGTGGCAATTTTAGTGGCCTGTTTTCAAAACAGGGAAGTCAGTTTTGATGATAAATTGTCCATCATGGCACAGGGACTGGCAGATAAGAATATTATTACAATGTTATTGATCTTCCTTGTGGCGGGGAGCTTTGTTGGAGTTGTGGGAAGAAGCAGTGCAGAGAGTGTGGCATATTTCATGCTTTCACTGATTCCGGCCAAGTTTTCCGTGGCGGTGTTATTTGTAGTTGCGTGTTTTGTATCAACAGCTATGGGAACTTCAGTCGGAACAATTACATTGATTGCCCCGATCGCAGCGGCAGTTTCTGATGCATCAGGATTTGATCTGGCGCTCTGCGTCGGTTCGGTCATGGGTGGTGCTATGTTTGGGGACAATCTTTCTTTTATATCAGACACGACGATTGCGGCGTGCAACGGACAGGGCTGTCCGATGAAGGATAAATTCCGGGAGAATTTCTGGATTGCATTTCCGGCAGCATTGGTAACGTTAGGTCTGATACTTGTATTGTCATTGCGCACGGATCTTGGCGGGGCAGTGAACCATGAGTATCATCTGATTCAGATGGTTCCATATATTTTAGTACTGATTGGCGGTATTATCGGAATCAATGTATTTCTCGTACTTTTGATTGGTATTTTCTCTGGAATTGTAATTATGCTTGCGACAGGACAGACAAGTTTTGTGGATTTGATCAGCAGCATGGGATCTGGAATTTCCGGAATGTTTGAGACTTGTATGGTAGCGGTACTGGTAGCAGCATTGTGTGCGTTGATTCGCGAGTATGGCGGCTTTGAGGCGCTGCTGTCTGTGATACGCAGGATATTTCGTGGACGAAAGGGCGGTCAGTTTGGCATGGGGCTTTTAGTAGCTGCAATGGATATCGCAACGGCGAATAACACGGTGGCTATTGTCATGGCAAATCCAATTGCAGTGGAGATGTCTGAAGAATATGGAATTACACACAGCAAAGCAGCATCACTGTTGGATACATTTTCCTGTATTTCACAGGGAGTCATTCCTTATGGTGCGCAGATGTTGGTGGCATTGTCTGCAATTCACGAGATGGGGCATGAACTTTCAGCATTTGATGTAATACCGAAGTTGTTCTATCCGGGATTATTGTTAGTCAGTTCGCTGATATTTATTTTTATAATTCCGCAGAAGAAAGTTTCATAAGTGGATAAAAACTGATTTTGCCGAATAACTTTTGGAAAAATTGACAATGACATTTATTTCTTATATAATGATAACCTATTGAAATGGTAAGAAAAGGGGACTGCAACAGATGTTAAATCAGTTTTCAAGAACACAGTTATTGCTAGGAAAAGAAGCAATGGATAAATTAAAGAATTCCAGAGTCGCAGTGTTTGGTATTGGCGGAGTCGGTGGATATGTGTGTGAGGCTCTTGTAAGAAGCGGAGTCGGTCATTTTGATCTGATTGATGATGATAAGGTGTGCCTGACGAATTTGAACCGTCAGATTATTGCTACGAGAAAGACTGTTGGACAGTATAAAACAGATGTGATGAAGGAGAGAATGTTGGACATCAATCCAGATATTGAAGTAAATGTTCACAAATGTTTTTTCCTTCCGGAGAATGCAGAGGAGTTTCCGTTTGCTCAGTATGATTACGTGGTTGATGCGGTAGATACGGTGACTGCCAAAATTGAACTTGTTATGAAAGCAAAAGAGATGAAAGTGCCGATTATCAGTAGTATGGGAGCTGGTAATAAACTTGATCCAAGTGCATTTCGTGTGGCAGATATTTACAAGACAAAGATGTGTCCACTTGCGAAGGTTATGCGCCGTGAGTTAAAACAGCGTGGCGTGAAGAAATTGAAAGTGGTATATTCCGAGGAGAAGCCAACGAGACCACTGGAGGATATGGCTATCAGCTGCAGAAATCACTGCATCTGCCCTCCGGGTGCAAAACACAAATGCACAGAGAGGCGTGACATTCCAGGAAGCGTGGCATTTGTACCATCAGTCGTTGGATTAATCATTGCCGGAGAGGTCATTAAGGATCTGACTGTAGAGGAGCGCGCAATTTATTTTAACTAGACAAGACGATCAAAGATAACAAAAAAACTTGAACTGTGTGGTCAGTCAGAAGTGGAATATCTTCTGAAGGGGCACACAGTTTTGGATTAAGGACTTGAAATATCAAGATGGGATTACTTATATTCCACTTTATATGACAATGTTGTTATAAAACAGATATTTAGAAAGTCTAACTATTAAAAGTCAAGTTTGAAAATGAAATATTTTGAATGAATTGCAGAAATGCATTTCAGATATATTTGTATATTGAAAATTGCATGACAAAAAGAGTGTCGTTACAGGCACTCAACTAGGAGATGTTTATAGAAAAGAATTAAGCAACGAGGTTGTATGACTGTTTTGATTTCTCCATTGCGTAAATGGTTCTGACTAGTTTTTTTGCTGCATGGGATATGGCAACATTATAATGCTTGCCCTCTGCTCGCTTCTTTGCAAGATATGTTCCAAAGGATTCATCCCAATGGCAGACATATTTCGTTGCATTATAAAGAGCGTATCGAAGATAGCGGGAACCACGTTTTTCCATATGGGAATAACAATTATCCAGTTGCCCTGATTGGTAAGTGGATGGAGACATCCCGGCATAGGCAAGTATCTTGTCAGCTGAGTCAAAACGACTGAAGTCACCGATTTCAGCAATAATCATGGCACCCATGTTGTAACTAATTCCTGGAATCGTCAGAATCGGAGAATTACTCTCATCCATAATGGATTTGATTTCGGCTTCAATTTCGTCAATCTCGGAAGTTAGTTCCTGAATGAGCTTGATGGTATGTTTCAGCTCCAAAGATTTTGCGGGCATATCTGAGCCAATGGAGTTTCTGGCAGCTTCACGAAATATTACTGCGGTATCTTTGCCATATCTGCCATGTGAACTCTCAGAGAGCAGATTTGTAAGTCTGGTAAGGTGCACAGATGCAATAGCATGAGCAGATGGAAATTCGGATAATAAGGCATAGACAGATGCCATATGAAGCGTCGGAACAAGCTTTTCTAATTCAGGAAAAAGGATACAAACAAGCCTGGATATGGAAGTTTTGAGTTTTGCTCGCTCCTGCACTTTATCAAAGCGATAACGAGTTAATGACTTTAGCTCCTCGTTGTGATAAGATGTGTCTGAGTAGGACTTTAAGTTCATGTCAGACATTAGCATAGAAGCAATCGTGCGGGCATCTGCTTTATCCGTTTTTGTCTGTCTAAGGCTTAGACTTTTTCTGTACAGATTTGTATGTAACGGATTGATAA
>OLNL01001111.1_pt1 | contig 26596 bp, 22 predicted proteins | sample 1672181 | NCBI WGS metagenome assembly OLNL01 (sample SAMEA3136656, study PRJEB25190) | human gut metagenome | biome: human gut; feature: human-associated habitat; material: faeces | place: Austria | collected 2013
GAGCCGCCGCTTCAAAATGGGCGCGCGGATATGTCTGCTATACGACGGCTTTTTTCTTTTGCCGTCGTCCGGTAGATCATTCCATATTTATGAAACTTGGTGCTTGGCAAATACACGGCGAGAAATACCTGCACCAACTCCCAAAAAAGTAGTGCTGCCGGGATTGCCCATATCGCATACAGCCTACTGTGCCACATCAGAAGGTAGGGCTTCATAATGGCAAGGTACTTATCGCGTGCAGAACTTTCGTGCATAGCAGGCAAATATATTGAAATGTACTATGCACTCTTCGGAATAAGCAAAAATGACCCCGCTCCTATTAACCCAGAGCAGTTTGCAAGTTCTGTTCTTGGACTGAACCTGAAGATGTTGCCGCTGTGTAGCGATGGTCACATCCTTGGATTAACGGTTTTCCAGAGATGTAGCTTCACAGCAACCCTTGAGGATGGAACAAAGCTTGTTGAAGTATTTATGCCGAGGGATATCGTAATCGATTCTGCTCTTGCGGCAGACAGACGCACTGGATGCCGGAATTTCACAATAGCGCATGAAGCAGCACATCAGATTTTGGCTGATCTGTTTCCGAACGACTACGGAAAAGCAGTCAAGTGCCGTGGTCACATTGCCTATCGGGAGAGAAACGGAAAGCCCTCGTGGGAAGAATGGCAGGCGGATACCCTTGCAGCAGAGCTGCTGATGCCAACATTTCTGATCAATGCCGAAATAGAACGTGTAGCGTTGACTCTGCCAAATGGGATTCTGTACAAATCAGTGTCTGACCCTAACTATGAAAAAATTCTGGAGATCTTGAAAAAATCAAAGGTCTTTTATAATCACTTCAACAAGAAACGCTCCTGCCGGTTTTACACCGACAAGAGCGTTTCTTGTGTTATTCAAAAATATCGGCAAGGGTAAGCAGCTGTACTTCTCCGCGTTCCTGTGCCTGAAGCAGACCGTCCGTGAATCCGCCTTTCGAGAAAATGTAGTAGTGGTAGTTTGTTCCTTTCCCAAAGACTGCTGCATATTCCCGAATCAGTTCCAGTTCGTCCAAACCGATTTTTTCATTGCGGTATTTGCAGGAGCCGATGATATAGTCATTGCCCTCAACCGGCGTACCGACAATGTCGATCTGGATCTGCTTCTTTTTTTGAGGGTCAGTTCCCCACCACTGCCCGATCTCACTCAACTCGATAGGAAGATCATTCGCATAATAGAGCAAGTAGTCTTGGCACATCTTCTCAAAAATCAGCCCCATATAGTCTGGAAAATACTGCTTCACCGCATGGGGGTAGGTCTTTGCGATCCGCCCCGAATCAATGGCACTTGCATTGACCGGCACAAAACGGTACCAAAAACGAAAAAAATTGTCCGCCAGAAGATAGATCGTTTTTTTGCCCGGTTTTTCTGTGATCGGCGTTTCCTTTTTGATGATTCCAAGGTCTATCAACGTTTTGAGGTACTTCGCCACCACAGAGTTTTCTTCACCAACTTTCGTGGTGATATCATTCAGGCGAGAAGCCCCCTCTGCAATTGCCTTGATGATTGCATTATAAATTGCCGGCTCACGCAGCTCCTGCTTTAACAGGTTGGCCGGTTCCTCATAGAGGTAGCTGGAACGGTCAAACAAGTTTTCCATCAGTGCTTCATCTACGCTGTCCCGAACATCCAATTTGTTGATATAATGCGGAACGCCGCCTGTGATGCCGTAAATCAGGGCGTTATCTTCCTCGGACAGATTCGGATGGAATACCGCTGTTTCCTTGTAATCCAGCGGCATGATCTTGAATTGCGCTGTTCTGCGCCCATACAGAGGGCTTTCTTTGCCCAAGACCTGACTTTCCATAAAACTCATGGACGAGCCACACAGGATCAGGTACATTTGGGAATCTGTCCATTTATGGTCGATGATGTGCTGAAGCATTGCGGAAATAGCGGGTTTAGCCTTTGCAAGATAAGGGTACTCATCAATTACAAATACGATCCGCTGCTCCTTGGAGAGAACTGTCAGTTCGTCCAATGCTGCATCGTAGGTTGTAAATTCCGGAGATGATTCTGCATTGGGTCGTTCAAAACTCATGATTGCATTGGACAAGGCTTCCAGATTTTCTTTTCCGGTCGTATTCAAGGCAGAGAAGAAAATGGTCGGTTTATCCTTGCAGAATTCATTGATCAGCGCAGTTTTTCCGACACGGCGTCTGCCGTAAATGACAACGCATTCAAAATTTCCATTCTCGTATCGTTTATTTAACTTCCGAAGTTCCTCATCGCGGCAGTAAAATCGGCTCATTTTGTTCCCTCCCCAAAGTGTATTTATCGAATTTATATACTCGTAAGTTAGTTTCTTACGAGTATAATACTTCATTTCTTACATAAAGTCAAGAAATATATTTTTTACGGCTCATCGAGAAACAGGAACGATACTTCCTATTTTCCTCAAAAATTGTGAACTCTGAGTTCCTGTTCATTTCGTTCCGCATCGGTTACAATACAGCCATAGCTTCGGCAAGCGTTCAAAGCAGCCCTCAAGCTATCCCGCCCCTTGAAAATTGAACACGCATTCTTCAGTCACGTTCCTGTGATGATGAGCCACGTCCGTAACAAATGCGATGATCTCCCACTGAGGGAATGAGCGGTAGGTTGACGGTACGCTGACTATAATCTTGTGGTCGCCGGCCCGCTGGGAATGCCGACCGAACAATCCACCATCAACGGTGCATTGAAGCAGCTGATTGAGAAAAACAATCTCCCCAAAGTGGTCTTTCATAGCTTCCGACACTCCAGTATTACATACAAACTCAAACTGAACGGCGGTGATATCAAAGCCGTTCAGGGTGACTCCGGCCATGCACAGGCTTCGATGGTCACAGAGCAGTATGCACATATCTTGGATGATGATCGGCGTCTGAATGCACAGCGTTTTGATGATTTCTTCTACCAGCATCAGGGCGTAGAGCCTGAAATGCCCCATCAAACAGCGCAGTCCATCCCTGAAAACAGTGCGGTCGATGCCGACGCGGCAGCAGCACTTACCAAATTGCTGGCTAACCCCTCTATGGCCGAACTCATCAAAAATCTTGCAAAGAACTTATAAGCCCCTATACATACATAAACAGCGACAGCTTTCCGATTGGGAAAACTGCCGCTGTTTTACATTTTTCGCGTCTTGCACATCGGCTCCTGACATGATACACTTTTACAGAAAGGAGTGGTCAGCATGAAACAGGCGCATACGCTGCGGGAATACCAGTATTACGACAAAGATACCCTTTGCAGTATCATTGACGCAGATTTCACCACAAAGCAGGTTCGTGTGGAAAACAAGGTAGATTCCATTCTGGACACTGCCTTTGGGGTCAACACGGAACCCACTTGGGACGATTTTCTGGAATTTCTGGCAAGCCGCTGCATTCCAAGAACCCGCTGTGGTCTTGGCTACTACCTTGATGCAGTTGGCGTACCGGAATATGATCCGGTGCAGCTGGTTGAAAAGACACAGGGACGGATGGCGGAGGATCACAAATGGCTCAAGATCATTTGATATTCCATACCAATGACCGTGTTGTGACCAGCACCTCGCTGGGCAATCAGGAAAAGTGGTTCGATGCAGAAAAAAATCTCTGGTACAAGGTGGACAATGGGCACTTTGAAGCCCTTGCGGAAGCGATGGCCAGCGAAGTGCTGCGCCGTTTCACCAATGCTGCCGATCTACCGGGAATCTCGATTGCGCATTATTGGGTCGATACCGCCGACGTGCATGGCCTGCCGCAGGTGCTTTCGGTAAGCGAGAACTTCAAGGCAGGCAATGAAAGCCTGATCACCGCCCATACCATTTTACGGAACAGCCTTGGTCGTGGGTATATTCAGGAATTCAATGACCGCAACAGTCTGAAAGACCGCATTGTTTTTCTGGTCGATTCGGTGGAAGCTGCTACCGGCTTTTCCGGTTTTGGTGCATACTTCACCACGCTGCTGGAACTGGATGCCCTGTTTTTGAATCAAGACCGGCATTTGAACAACATTGCCCTTTTACATACAGATTTCGGCTGTAAGCCCTGCCCCATTTTTGATTGCGGGGCTTCGTTCCTGCTGGATTTCAATCTGTATCGCCCCGATATTGAAACACGGGCGTTCCTTTCTAAAGCACAGTGCTTACCATTCAAGTCCTCTTTTACCCGAACAGTCCATACAGCACAAAGCCTTTACGGAAAGCAGTTGGAGGTTAATTTTGCAAGAAGTGACATTGAGCCGCTTCTGGATGCCTATCTCGACTACTATCCAAAGCAGTTCCGTTATCTGCTGAAAGAGCGTGTGCTGACCGTGCTGCTGGCACAGAAGAAAAAGTTGTTTTGATTGAACCATAGGTGTAGGATCAACCGCACACCTCCCAGCTAATGAAAGGTGGGCATTTTACGATGAGCCTTCCACTTTTCATTAGCCCTGCTAATTTTCTGCTAATGCAGAATTTTCGGTTCTAGCTAATAAAATCAGGCTTCCAGCTAATGAAGCCCCTAGAGTACCTTTTGGACTTTGTTTCCGGCTCCCTGCTAAAATTGGTAGCCGCTTTCCTGTAAATCCATGTAAACACAGAATAGGATAGCAATTCCTGACCGTATCTTTTTGTTAATAACCATCTCGTTTATATACACAAACCGAGTCAAAAGCCGTTTTACAGAACACTTTGCCAGGAGAGTTGACAAACCCGCTGTTTTTGCGTATTATAATAGGAACAAGGGGGTCGTGTGCCCCTTTGGCAAAAAGCGAACAGCCTTGACGAGGAGAGTACGCCCCGCCTGCGCCTGACAGAAAGCCCGAAGGATGGAACCGGGCAGGTGAGCACGGGGTGGAAGATGGCCTCTGAGCTGTGGGGGTGAAGCGGCACGCCGCCAAGCCCCCGCCGGGTGCGCCCGTTACCGCGCGGAGGCCGGTTTTACCCCGGCACGCAAGGCCATGCCCGCAAGGGCGCGGCGAAGCAAGGTGGTACCACGGAAGTTCAGCTCCCGTCCTTGTCCGGTGCATTCCGGCAGGACGGGAGCTTTTTTGTGACACAGCCACAACAGAAAGGAAGAATCATCCCCCATGAGCGAACACAACACATTCTACATCACGACCCCCATCTACTACCCCAGCGACAAGCTGCACATCGGCCACAGCTACACCACCGTGGCCTGCGACGCGCTGGCCCGCTTCAAGCGGATGCAGGGCAAGGAAGTCATGTTCCTGACCGGCACCGATGAGCATGGCCAGAAGATCCAGGACAAGGCCGCCGATGCAGGCGTGACCCCCAAGGAGTACGTTGACCGGATCGTTGCCACCGTCAAGGATCTGTGGAAGCTGCTGGATGTCAGCTATGACCGCTTCATCCGCACCACCGATGACTACCATGTGGAGACCTGCCAGAAGATCTTCACCCAGCTGTATGAGCAGGGCGATATCTACAAGGGCGAGTACATCGGCCACTACTGCAAGCCCTGCGAGAGCTTCTGGACCGACAGCCAGCTGGTGGACGGCAAGTGCCCCGACTGCGGCCGCGAGGTCTATGATGCCCACGAGGAGGCCTACTTCTTCAAGACCGGCAAGTATGCCGACCGCCTGCTGAAGTACTACGAGGAGAATCCCCAGTTCATCCAGCCCGAGAGCCGGAAGAACGAAATGATTGCCTTTATCAAGCAGGGCCTGCAGGACACCTGTGTTTCCCGCACCTCTGTCAAGTGGGGCATCCCCGTTCCCTTTGACCCCAAGCACACCATGTATGTCTGGGTCGATGCGCTGAGCAACTATATCTCTGCGCTGGGCTACGGCAACGAGACCTACCACGATTACAACAAGTTCTGGCCTGCTGACCTGCACATGGTGGGCAAGGAGATCCTGCGCTTCCACACCATCCTGTGGCCCGCCATGCTGATGGCTTTGGATCTGCCGCTGCCCAAGCGCGTGTTTGGCCACGGCTGGCTGCTGATGAACGGCGGCAAGATGTCCAAGTCCGTGGGCAACGTTGTTGACCCCGTGGTCCTGTGCGACCGCTACGGCGTGGATTCTATCCGCTACTTCCTGCTGCGTGAGATTCCCTTTGGCAACGACGGTATGTTCACCAACGAGGCCCTGATCAATCGCATCAACAGCGACCTGGCCAACGACCTGGGCAACCTGCTCAGCCGCACCGTTGCCATGTGCGAGAAGTACTTCGGCGGCACGGTCCACAAGGCCGCTGGCACCGAGGCCATCGACACGGAGCTGGAGACCATGGTCAATGAGCTGCTGGGCAAGGTCACTGCCGACATGGACAATCTGACCATCCCCCAGGCCCTGATGGAGATCTTTGCCGTGATCCAGCGCGCCAACAAGTATATCGACGAGACCGCTCCCTGGGCTCTGGCCAAGGACGAGGCCAACAAGGCCCGTCTGGAGAGCGTGCTCTACCACCTGTGCGAGGCACTGCGTGTGGCAGGCATCCTGCTGAACGCTTACCTGCCCTCCACCGCTCCCAAGATGATGGATCAGCTGGGCCTGTCCACTGCCGACATCGACCTGAGCAAGACTGCTTACGGCGTGCAGGAGACCTACACCGTCCACAAGGGCGATGCCCTGTTCCCCCGCATTGACGTGGCCAAGGAGATCGCCCACCTGAAGGAAGAGGACGAGAAGCGCAAGGCCGCTGCCGAGGCTGCCAACAAGGCCAAGGCCGAAGCCAAAAAGGCTGCTGCCGCCCCCGCCGCTGAGGAGAGCACCGTTGATTTTACCCACGAGGAAGAGATCGACTTCGACACCTTCTGCAAGGTGGAGCTGCGCGTGGCCGAGGTGCGCGCCTGCGAGAACCTGAAGGAGAGCAAGAAGCTGCTCCACCTGACCGTGTTTGACGGCGAGCGTGAGCGCTGCATCCTGTCCGGCATTGCCAAGTGGTTCAAGCCGGAGGATCTGATCGGCAAGAAGATCGGCATCGTCTGCAATCTGGCCCCCCGCCCCATGCTGAAGGGCAAGTATGTCAGCGAGGGCATGATCTTTGCTGCCGACACCGCTGACGGCGGCTGCTCCATCGCCTTCTATGGCGACAACACCCCCGTTGGCAGCCGCATCCACTGAGCCATGGAGACACAGCTGAGCCGCGCCGAAAAGCTGGATCGGCTTTTCGGCACACCGGCCTTTGCCGTTATCATCGCCATCCTCTGCAACGCCATGTGGGGTTCGGCTTTCCCTTTCATCAAGCTGGGTTACCGGCTCTTTGCCATCGACACCGCTGACACGGCCTCCATTCTCTGCTTTGCAGGGGTGCGGTTCATGCTGGGCAGTGTGCTGGTACTGGGCGGCAGCCTGCTGTTGGAGGGCAGGCTGCCCGCCATGCCCAAAGGGAAGATCCTGGCCGAATGCTGTGCATTGGGCCTGTGGCAGACCACAGCGCAGTATGCCTTTTTCTACAGCGCTGTTGCCCTGCTCACCGGTGCCTTTGGCGGCATCCTGAACAGCACCCAGAGCTTTCTGGGGGTCATCTTCGCCCACTTCCTTTACGGCAGGACTGACCGCATGACCCCGGCCAAGGCGCTGGGCTGCGGCATCGGCTTTGCGGGCGTTCTCATCGCCACGTTGGGCAACCACGGCGGCGGCAGCGCCCGAGGCATAGCCTACATGCTCATTGCCACCGTCCTCTTCACGCTGGCAGGCCCCTGGAACAAATCCGTCACCCGCCGGGCAGACAGCTTTGCCGTCTGCTTTGTGAACCTGTTCGTGGGCGGTGCGGCCCTGTTCCTGCTGGGCGCTGTTCTGGGCGGACGGCTGGAACACTGGTCTGTGCTCAGCGTGCTGGACCTGCTGGCGCTGGCTTTCATCTGCGGCGCGGGCTACATCGTCTGGGCCCTGCTGATGAAGAACAACCCCGTCAGCCGGATCGCCATCTTCGGGTTCGTGAACCCGGTGGTGAATGTCCTGCTCAGCGCCCTCATCAATGGGGAGCCGCTGTTCCGGTGGCAGTATCTGGGGGCGCTGGTGCTGGTCTGCATCGGCATCTGGCTGGTAAACAAGGCCCCCGCCAAAAAGGAGCGTGCCCTGTAATATGGAATACCCCATCTTTGACACCCACGCCCATTACAGCGCCCGCGCCTTTGACGCGGACCGCTTTGCCCTGCTGGACAGCCTGCCCGGCAAAGGGGTGGTGGGCGTGTGCGAGCAGGCCACCCATTCGGGCGATGCGCCCAAGGTGCTGGAGCTGGCCCACAAATATCCCTGGGTGTACGCCGCCGTCGGCATCCACCCGGAGAGCCTGCTGGCCCCGGAGGATTGCGGTGAGGAAGGCCCCGCCCCTACTGTTTCGGTATACGGCGGCGACTGGGCAGCAGAGATGCGTGCCCTTGCCCCCTATTACGAGGACCCCAAGGTAGTGGCTGTTGGGGAGTGCGGACTGGATTACCACTGGCCCGTGCCCAAGGATGCCCAGCTGGCGCTGTTTGAGTCCGAGATCCGGCTGGCGCTGGAACTGGACAAGCCCATCATCGTGCACGACCGCAGCGCCCACGCCGATGTCTACGCCCTGCTGAAAAAATACCGGCCCAAGGGCATCGTCCACTGCTATTCCGGCAGCGCCGATGACGCGCTCTGGCTGGCAGAGCAGGGGCTCTACATTGGCTTTGGCGGGGCCTGCACCTTCAAGGGTGCCAAGCGTGCCGCCAAGGCCATTGCCGCCCTGCCGCTGGAACGCATCGTCCTGGAAACCGACTGCCCCTATATGGCCCCGGAACCTGTCCGCGGCACCCGCTGCGACAGCTCCCTCATCCGCTATGTAGGCGAGTATATCGCCAGCATCAAGGGTGAGGAAACGGAGCAGGTGTTCCGGCAGACGGTGGAGAATGCCTGCCAGGTATATAACCTCTCCGTCTGAAACCGGCAGCAGCCGGGCACAGAGGTCAGGCTATCCTTCTATACAATCTATCCGTTATCTACAAAAGCATTATGCTTCTGTATAAATCAAGTAACAAACTACAAATTGTCAATTAAGGAGATATCACTTATGAAAGCTCGTATTCCGCAGCACCGTGAATTCATCATCAACTTCCCCGACACTGTTGACAACGCCAAGGCCAACGAGGGCTGGGCAAAGCTGCAGCAGATCGTAGAGGACTACAAGAAGGACCACAACGGTGCTTCCGTCTACGCACCCAGCTTCATCGAGGACTGCGAGCCTGCCGTCAAGAAACTGCAGGAAGAGTATGGTTTCGAGTACACCGTTGAATACGTGAAGTAAGTTCTGAGTTTTCAGTATATTGCATTAAAAAGAGCAGAGCGTCTGGCCAGTTGGCTGGAGCGCTCTGCTCTTTTTGTTGCTTATTTCAGCTCCATATTGATGGACTTTTCCGTAAAGCCATAGTTCCGGTACATCTCATACGCCTTTTTATTTCTGGCGTTCACCTGCAGTTCTATGGTGTCGCATCCCTTTTCTGCTTTGAGCTGTTTCACCTTATCAAAGAACTGGTGCCCGATTCCCTTGCCCCTGTACGCCTCATCCACCGCCATGGTGCTGACAAACAAAACATCCTTTGTTACCTGCGCCGGGCCTTCCACATGCCGCTTGAAGACTTCCAGAACACCAACAACGATGCCATCCGTCTCGGCAATATACCAGCTGTCCCCTTTCAGGAGTTCGCCAAACAGTTCCTTTGTGATCAACGGGCTGGCCGGCTTGTAGACATCCGGCCGCCAATCCACATGCATCTGCTGGACCTGATCCATAATAGCAGAAAATCGGTCATAATCCTGCATTTGCGGGGTACGGATCGTAATTTTCATCTTGTTTTCTCCTTGTTGTATCAAGAATGCCCTGTCTGACACGGTTTCGGGTCCAGACAGGGCATTTTAAGTTTCTTTTCAGTTGCCCGCTTCCACCTTGCTCAGCAGGATACGGTCATTGTCCAGGGCCTTACCGGCGTTCTCGCGGAATTTTTCCAGCAGATCGTCCACGGTCATCTTACTGCGCTCCTCGCCCTTGACATCGAACACGATGCGGCCGCCGTCCATCATCAGGGTGCGGTTGCCCAGCTCGAGGGCCTGATGCATGTTGTGGGTGACCATCAGGCAGGTGATCTTTTTCTCGGCCACGATGCTCTTGGTCAGCTCCAGCACCTTCTCCGCCGTGGCAGGGTCCAGGGCTGCGGTGTGCTCGTCCAGCAGCAGGAGCTTGGGGGTAACGAGGGTGGCCATGAGCAGGGTCAGCGCCTGCCGCTGGCCGCCCGAGAGCAGACCCACCGGCTGCTTCATCCGGTCCTCAAGGCCCATGTTCAGCAGGGCAAGTTTTTCCCGGAACAGCTCCTTATCCTTGCGGGAGATGCGGGAAAAGATCGCGTGGGGGGCGGTTCCCGCCCGGAGATAGGCCAGCGCAAGGTTTTCCTCAATGGTCATGTTGGGGGCCGTGCCCTTGAGGGGGTCCTGGAACAGGTGGCCGATGACCTTGCTGCGCTCATACTCGGGCGCAAAGGTAATGTCCTGCCCGCCCAGCACGATGCTGCCCTCGTCGGCAATGAAACCGCCGGTGATGGCGTTGAACATGGTGGATTTGCCCGCGCCGTTGGAGCCCACGATGGTGGCAAAGTCGCCTGCCTCCATGTGCAGGCTCACACCGTTCAGGGCCACCTTTTCGTTGACGGTGCCGGGGTTAAAGGTCTTGTGCAGGTTGTTCAGTTCCAGCATTTCCATCTCAGTGCACCTCCTTCCGGGCATTGTGCTTGCGCTGCTCAAAGGCAAACTTTGCCCGGATGGCGGGCATCGAGATGGCCACAGCCACGATGAGGGCACTCACCAGCTTCATGGCGGCGGCGGGCACATTGAAGCGCAGGGCCACGGCCACAATAAAGCGATACAGGCAGCTGCCGAACACCACGCCCAGCACCCGGCGCACCATGGTGCGCTTGCCCACCAGCGTTTCGCCGATGATAAGGGAAGCCAGCGCGATGGTCACCATGCCGGTGCCCACGTTGATGTCGCTGCTCTTTTGATACTGGGCCAGCAGGCCGCCGGAAAGGGCGGTCAGCGCGCCCGAGATGCACAGGCCCACTGTGATGGTGAAGGCCGGGTTGATGCTGGAGGCCCGCACCATGGCGGCATTGTCGCCGGTGGCGCGGATGGAAAGGCCCAGCCGGGTGCCCAGGAAACCCACCATGGCGGCACAGGCGAGTACAATGACCGCCGCCGCGATGACCAGCTTATACCAGCCGCCCGTAAAGGCCAGCGCGGATTTTGCCAGCGAGAATACCGTATCGGTCTTGACCAGGGACATCGTGGACGAAAAGCCCATAACCGCCAGATTGATGGTGTACAGGCCGGTGTTCACGATGATGCCTGCCATGATGCTCTCAACGCCCAGACGTGTCTGCAAAAAGGCGGTGACAAAGCCCGAACACACACCCGCCGCCATAGCCGCGAACAGGGCCAGGATGGGGTGGCCTGTCAACGCCACCTGGCAGGCCATGGCACAGCCAAGGGTGAAGCAGCCATCGGTGGACAGGTCGGCAATGTTCAGGATCGAATAGCTCAGAAACAGCGCCAGCGCCACCAGACCGTAAATGCAGCCCAGCTCCAGCGCCGTCTGGATCACGTTGAGCGAAAAGATACTCGCCAGCATGGTTGATGTACTCCTTTTTAGAAATTCTCCTGCGTGGTCACTACCACAATTTCGGTGCAATAGGGCTTGAAGGCTTCCTTGACGGTGTCAAGGTCAAGGCCCAGTGCCTCACAGCTCTCGGTGTTGATGGTGACGATGCCGTTGTCGAAGGTCTGATAGGGCAGGTCGGCGGTGGTCTTACCCTCGCAGAGCAGCTCCACTACCATATCGGCGGTGGCCTCGCCCAGCTGGACGTAATCCACGCCGTAGCCCACAAAGGCACCGTTCAGTGCAAAGCTGTCGGCACCAGTGAAGTGCATCACGCCTGCATCGGTAAAGGTCTCGTAGATGGACAGCTCTGCGGTCATCACGGTGTTGTCGGTGGGGGTGAACACTGCCTTGACACCGGCGGCCACAAGGGCCTCGGCAGCCATCTGCACCTCGGCGGTGGTGGTACCGTTCTTTTCAATGTACTTGATGCCCTTGCTGTCGCAGAACGCCTTGGCATCGGCGATGGCCTGGGTGGAGGCATCCTGGCTCAGGTCGTACAGCAGACCGATGGTGTCGATGTCGGGGTTGATGGCAGTGATGAGGTTCATAATGGCCTCGGTGTTCAGGGCATCGGAGGTGCCGGTGATGCCCTCCTCCCCATCAAACCCGGCAGAAACAGGATCGGTGACGGCAGAGTAGACCACAGGGATGTCGGTATCTTCCACAGCGGCCAGCATGGTGGCGGCAGTGGGGGTGGCCACGGCCACGATGACATCTACCTGGTCGGCCACGAGGTCTGCACCGATCTGGTTCAGGTTGGACTGGTCAGCCTGGGCGTTGGCGTAGTAATCGGCATAGTCGAAGGTCACGCCCTTCTCCGCGCCCACCTCATCCAAACGGCTCTCAACAGAGGCCACGATCTGGTTCAGGGAAGCATGATCCACATAGTTGACAATGCCCACCTTAAAGGTCTGGCCTGCTTCAGAAGCGGCGGCAGCGGAACCGGCAGCGCTGGAAGCGGTGCTGGATGCTGCGGCAGAAGAGCCGGAGGAGCCGCAGCCGGTCAGGCCCAGTGCGGATACGACAGCGGCTGCGGCGGTAGCCTTCAGGAAGCTGCGGCGGGAGATCATGTTCATGGTTTTCATAGCGGTTGCTCCTTTCCCGGAGCGGGCGGCCCAAAAAATAAAACCCGCTCCACCTGCGGAACGGGTAAAATAAAAACGGCCCCGTCCCTGTGTGTTCATCCACAAGGACAGAGTCGAGAAATTCGAATCTGCGGTGCCACCTTGCTTGCTCCGCTCGTCTTCCCACCATGGAAAACTGCAGGAGCCCCTCAACGGAGAGCCAACACTCCCCTGCCCTGTAACGGAGGCTTCCGTCCCAAGCTACTAAAGGCACTGCCCTGTTCGCCCGGCCCTCGGCGGCCCACGAGCTCTGCCCCGCTCTCTGCCCGTTTTCACCATTCGGGCTCACTGTAAGTGCGCTTGCAGGTTCTCTTCCGCCTCATCGGTTTGTTGATTGCATTATACGCTTTATTTTCATAAAGTCAAGAGGGAATTTTTCATTTTTTCGGCCGCAAAGATGAAATGCTTCTTGGATGCCCCGCAGCAGCCCTCCTGCCCGGATCTCCCCGGTGCGGCCCGGGCAGCTCTGCCGGGGCAAAAGAAGCCTTCTTCCTGCCATAGGTCATACTTTCTCTCCGCTCCGGGACGCATTTCCACTTTCAGTATCCCCGTTGCTGCGCACAAAGTTCGCAGTTTCTGCCACAGATTCCACACTATTTTTATTCTTTTCCCGAGTTTTGCTCTAAATTCTCTTCAAAGGGCTTGACAGAAAAATGTTTTTTGCGATAAACTAATTCTATGAAATATTTTCGTTGTATCCAACGATGTCAAACATGCAACTCGGAGAGGACACTATCACCATGTCGATGACCCTGAATCCCGTCAACGAAGCCGCTTTTCAGAAAGCTGTACAGTCTCTGGAGACCCTGAACCGGGCCGCCGTGTTCCATCCCACCGGCACCGGCAAAAGCTGTATTGCCTGGAAGGTGGTGGAGGCTCACCCCCAGACCACCTTTTTCTGGCTGGTGGCCGGTGCACAGCGTCTGGCCCTGCGGCAGGCAGAGCTGACACGCTACAACGGCGGCACCCTGCCCGGCAATGTCCGCTTCTGTGATTGCGAAAAGCTGGCCGCTGCCACCCCGGAGCAGTGGGTGCGGCTGGGGGAGCAGAAACCCGGCTGCATCGTGCTGGACTGCTACCATGAGTTGAGCGCCGTGTGTTGGGCACAGTCGGTGCAGAAGCTGCTGCGGATGTGCCCCCAGGCAAAGGTGCTGGGGCTGGGTGTGCCCAACGGTGCCCCCGTCTGCGCCGCCGCGCAGGAGCTGTTTGCCGACTGCATCGTCTCCCACATGACTGTGGCCGAGGCCATGGCCGCCGGGACCATGCCGGTGCCCTCGGCCTATGCAGCCCTGCTCTGGCCTCAGGAGGAGGAGCTGGCCACCCTGCGCGCCCGGATCAAAAACCTGTGTATGCCTAAGGGCGACACCTCCCTGCGTGTTCAATATGAAGAGCTGAGCTGGTCTCTGCGTCAGGTGGAGAACCTGACCGTTCTGTTGCCCCGCCTGCTCAGCGATACCAGCGGCCATTATCTGGTCCTGTTTGAATCCGCCGCCTACCAGGAAAAGCTGGGCACGGAGCTGGAACAGCTGCTGCGCACTGTGGACCCTGCTGTCCGGTTTTACGCTGCCGATCACGCCTGCTTTGCGGATTCTGCTGCTGTGGAGACCTTCCTCTCCGATACAGCCCCCGGCCCCAAGGTCCTGCTCTGCGTCAACGCGCCGGGAGTCCAGCAGCCGCTGGAGGGGCTGGCCGGGGTCATTCTGGTGCGCCAGTCCAGCCTGATGTCCACCTTCAAGCAGATGCTCTGCCGCGCGCTGGTGGCTGCAGGCAGCCGCAGCGTGCCGGTGTTCGACCTTGTGGCGCAGTTCGAGGGGCTGGGCAACGGCCGTACCCTGCAGCGTGACTGCACCGAGGCCATGACCAGGGCCGGCAGCAAAACGCCGGGCTTCCGGCAGGAGCGCCCCATGCAGCAGACCTACCGCCTGTACGGCAAGCTGCGCCGGGAGATGGAGGCCCGCTGGGAGGTGCTGTGCCAGGCTGCTGCCGATGCCGCTGCCAAAGAGGGCACCCTGGAGCTGCCCCGGAGTTATACCATCCACAGCGGCGTGCCCGTGGGCAAGTGGCTCGAGCTCCAGCGGCAGGTACAGGCCGGGCAGCGCCCGGGCCGCCTAACGGCTGAACAGGCCGCCAAGCTGGAAAAACTGGGCATCCGCTGGAACCACCGGCTGGAAGCTGCCTGGGAAAAGGGCTTTGCCTCCGCACAGAAATACCGCACCGAGCACGGTGACCTGCTGGTGCCGGTGCGCTACCGCGATAAAAATGATTTTGCACTGGGCGAATGGATCGTCTACAACCGCCAGCGCTATCTGGGCGGCAACCTGACCCAGAACCGCATCGAGCGGCTGGAAGCCATCGGCATGGTGTGGAGCACCTCCAACGACCTGTGGGAGCAGAACTATGCCGCCGCCACCCAGTATTATCTGGAACACGGCGATCTGGAAGTGCCAATCAAGTACGAAACGCCCTCCGGCTTCGGTCTGGGGGTCTGGCTGGGGGCCCAGCGCGCCGCTCACAAGGCAGGCGAGCTGCCTCAGGAACAGGTGGAGCGGCTGGACGCTCTGGGCATGGACTGGACCAACCGCAACGACCGCAAGTGGATGTCCCTGTACGATGTTGCCGCCGCCTACTACCATGAGCACGGCAACCTGAACGTCCCCTCGGAGTATGTCACGCCGGACGGAGTGTTGCTGGGCAAGTGGGTGGCGCGCCAGCGCTATGCCTACCTGAACCCGGACCGCTCCAGCGCCCGGGTCACCCCTGAACGCAAGGCCCTGCTGGACAAGCTGGGCATGGTGTGGGAAAAGTATGACCCCTGGCAGGAGCGCTATGATCTGGCTCTGGCCTACAAGACAGAGCACGGTGATCTGGAGATCCCCTCTGTCTACAAGACCGCGGACGGCGTTTGGCTGGGCAGCTGGGTCAGCCGCCAGCGGCAGGCCCTGAACTCCGGCAGCAGTGCCCTGAGCAGTGAGCGCCGCAAGCTGCTGCGCACCCTGTTCAAGGGCGAGCGCCGCCCCAGTGATCCCGCCGCTGACCACGGCACCGTGCGCGAGGCCAACTGGGAGCGGAACTTCCGCAGTGCCGCCCGCTACGCCCGCAAATACAAACACCTGCTGGTCCCCGCCAGCTATGTGGACAGCGATGGTGTCCGGCTGGGCGTGTGGATCTCCAACCTGCGTGCAGCCCGCAAGAACCGCCCGGATTCCTATCAGGTCACGCTCGCCCACATCAAAAAGCTGAACAGCATCGGCATGGTATGGGATGCCCGGGATGCCAAGTGGGGAACCGCCTATCAGCAGGCCAAGGCCTACTACAAGGCCCACGGCAACCTCCACGCCGCCGCCAACTACAAATCCGACGAAACCGGCTTCTGCCTGGGCGACTGGCTCCGCCGGATGCGGGAGTGGGATGCCACCCACGACCCCAAGCTCACCCCTGAGCGCCGCGCAATGCTGGATAAGATTGGGATGGAGTGGAGCGAATAAGAGAAAAGAGCCACCGGTTTTTGCCGGTGGCTTTTCTGATGCAGATTACAGCTGATCCAGCTCCTGCTGCAGCTGGGCCAGCGCATTGCGGATGGGCAGATGCTGGGGGCAGGCCGCCTCGCACTTGCCGCAGCGGACGCAGTGGCTGGCCTTTTCGGCATCGGGGAAGTGGGCTTCCCACTGGTGCTTGATGGCCTCGGGCTGGCCGAACATCCCCAGCTTGTTCCAGATGCTGAAGTTGTCCGGGATATCCACCCCCATGGGGCAGGGCATACAGTACCGGCAGCCGGTGCAGCCGATCTTGATGCGGCTGTGCAGGAAGGCGGCGGTCTGCTCCACCGCGGCGGTCTCTGCAGCGGTCAGCGGCTCAAAGCGGGCAAAGGTGGCCAGGTTATCCGTGAGCTGATCCTCGGCGCTCATGCCCGAGAGGATGACATGGACGTTCCGGTGGCTGCCCACCCAGCGCAGGGCCCAGGAGGCATCCGAAGCCTCGGGCCGCAGGGCCTTGAGGGGTGCTTCGGCCTCCGGGGGCAGGTTGGCCAGCGTGCCGCCCTTGATGGGCTCCATAATGATGAGGGGGATGTTCAGCTCCTCGGTCAGCTGATAGCCGCGGTCACCCGAGATCTCCTCGGCACGGTCATCGGTGTCCAGATAGTTATACTGCAGCTGGCAGAAATCCCAGGGCTGGTCCCGCAGGATGTGCTCAAGGCCCGCCGCGTTGTCGTGGCAGGAGAAACCGAAGCTGCGGATGCGGCCCAGCTTTTTCTGCTCCCACAGCCAGTCCACGATGCCCATTTCCTTGGCCCGGTCGTACCGGGCGGCGTACAGGGAGTGCAGCAGGTAGAAGTCGATGTACTCCACGCCCAGCCGCCGGAGCTGCTCTTCAAAGATATGCTGGGCCTCCTCCAGGCTCCCGCACTGCCACAGCGGCATCTTTGTGGCCAGATAAAAGCTCTCCCGGGGCCACTTTGCAATAACCCTGCCCACAAAGGGCTCGCTCTGGCCGCCGTGGTAGGGGTAAGCGGTGTCAAAATAGTTCACGCCTGCATCCCGCGCGGCGTTCAGCAGCGCTTCAGCCCGGGGCTCGTCAATGGCTCCCTCCGGTGTGGTGGGGAACCGCATACAGCCGTAGCCCAGCAGGGAGGTGCGGATGCTCTCCCCTGCGCCGTTCTGCTTTTTCCATGCTCTGTATTCCATCTCTTTTGTGCAGCTGGCTGCCGTGTTCCAGCCGCTCCTCCTTTTGTCCCCAGTATACCGGAAAAATCCCGCGCTGACAAGAAAGATGTTCCGCTTCTTGTTCTGCCGCCGGAAATATGGTATACTTATAATCCAAATTTTATCATGTTATCAACTAAATCAGATAGCGCTAAGGAGTATCATGGAACCTTTCAACACCCCTTTGAAGATCAGGGAGATCTCCCTGCCCCACCGGGCAGTGTTCGGCCCCATGGCGGGCTTTACCGATGCCCCGGCCCGGCGGCTGATGGCCCAGCACGGAGCCGGTTTTACCGTCAGTGAGATGGTGTCCAGCCGGGCGCTGGTATACGGCGACCACAAAACCGTCAGCCTGCTCAAGGCCGAGCCCAACGGTGCCCCCTACGGCGTGCAGATCTTTGGCGAGGTGCCAGAGATCATGGGGCAGGCCGCTGCCGCCGTGGAGCAGTACGCGTTCGATTTTCTGGACATCAACATGGGCTGTCCTGCCCCCAAGATCGTCTCGGGCGGGGCGGGCAGCAAGCTGATGCTTGACCCCGACCGCTGCGGCCGCATTGTGGAGGAAGTGGTCAAAAACACCTCCCGCCCCGTCACCGTGAAGATGCGCAAGGGCTGGGACGCGGAGCACGTCACGGCCGTGGAATGCGCCAAAGCCTGTGAGCAGGCGGGCGCGGTGCTCATCGCCGTCCACGCCCGCACCCGGGAGCAGATGTACACCCCGGGCATCGACCCGTCCATCATTGCGGCGGTGAAGGATGCCGTCCACGTTCCCGTGCTGGGCAACGGCGATATCCGCACCGCCGAGGATGCTGTGCGGATGGTGGAGGAGACCGGCTGCGACGGCGTGATGATCGCCCGGGCCGCCCTGGGCGACCCTTGGCTTTTTGAGCGGGTGAACGCCGCGCTGGAGGGCCTGCCCGCCCCCAAGGAGCCGAACCTGCAGGCCCGGATGAACGCTCTGCGCCGGCAGGTGGAGGAGATGGTGGAGCAGAAGGGCGAGTTCGTTGCCATGCCCCAGGCCCGGGCCCAGACCATGCACTACATGAAGGGCCTGAAGGGGGCCGCCAGCCTGCGGCGCTACTGCTGTGAGCTGAGCCGCCTTTCTGACCTCGACATCCTCATCGACGCGGTGTTCGAGCAGCAGCGCAGGGCCGCGCAGGACCCCGATGACACCCGCGAGGTGCCGTTCCCGTAAGCGGGAAATTTCCGATACTGAAAAGAGGACTGACGCATGACTGCATTTCATTCTTCGCCCCGGATGCTGGGGCAGAAGCAGGACAAGTTCTGGCTCACCGTGGGGCTCTGCGCCCTGACAGCCGCCCTCATCTTCCTGCCGTTCTATCTGCTGGACGGCGGCTTTTTCCACTATGCAGGCGATTTCAACAGCCAGCAGATCAGCTTTTACCGCTACATGAACGGCTTCCTCAAGGGGGCAGGCTACCCCGCCGGATACGGAGGCGTAAAGAATACCTTTTCCTGGGCAACTGACCTGGGCAGCGGAGCCATGAACGCCTATTCGTTCTACCTGTACGGCTCCCCCTTCTTCTGGTTTTCCCTGCTCTTCCCGCAGAACTGGCTCCCCTACCTCATGGTGCCGCTGCTGGTGCTCAAGTTCGCGGTGGCGGGCGGCGGCGCGTATCTGTACCTGCGCCGCTACGTCAAAGACCCGAACTTTGCGGTGCTGGGTGCGGCCCTCTACGCCTTTTCGGGCTGGGGGCTGTACAACATTTTCTTCAATCACTTCATTGATGTGCTGGCCCTCTTCCCCTGGATGCTCTGGGCACTGGATGAGACCATCTACGAGCACCGCCACGGTTGGTTCGCCTTCTGGGTGGCGGTGAACCTGCTCAACAACTACTTCTTCTTTGTGGGGCAGGTGCTCTTCCTTGTCATCTACTTCGTCTGCAAGCTCTCCGCCGGGGAGTTCCGGCTCACGCCCCGCCTCTTCGGTCAGCTGGCCTTTGAGAGCCTGCTGGGCGTGGCACTGGGCTTTGTGGTGCTCTGGCCCACTGTCCTCAGCGTTCTGCAGAACCCGCGCACCATCGATCTTTCCTCCGGCTGGGGCTTTCTGACCTATTCCAAGCCCCAGCAGTATCTGGCCATCCTGCTGAGCTGGGTGCTGCCCCCAGATTCCCCCTATATGACCTCCATCTGGTCTGAGGGCATCATCAAATGGACCAGCATGACAGCCTATCTGCCCCTGTGCAGTCTGGCCGGTGTGGTGGCCTACTGGCGTGCCCGGCAGGGCGACAGCAAAAAGCGGATCATTGCCGTCTGCATGGTATTTGCGCTGGTGCCCATCCTGAACAGTGCGTTCTATGCCCTCAATTCCAGCTACTATGCCCGGTGGTTCTATATGCCGGTGCTCATTCTTGCGGCCATGACGGTGAGCGCGTGGGAGGACCCCAGCCTCGACCTCGCCCGCCCCGCCCGGAGCATTGCCTTTGTGATGATCGCCACGCTGGCCTTTGCACTGGTGCCCGTGCAGGATGCCACCACCAAAGAGTGGAGCCTGGGCGTGCTGCAGAATCCGGGCCAGTACTGCGCCATGCTCGCCTTTGGTCTGGGCGGGCTGGCCGTCTACCATTGCATCTGCAGGCGCTGGCAGCAGCGCAGGGTCTTTGCCCGCCGCCTGCTGGCCGGTGTGCTGGCGTTCAGCTGCCTGTTCGGCATCGTCCACATCGGCATTGGCAAGTTCGGCCAGTGGAACACCGACAGTGACCTTGTGGAGCAGTATATCAACGCGCTGGCCCTGAAGGAGGATCTGCCCGAGGGCGACTGGCGCATTGACACCTACAAGACCCACGACAATCTGGGCCTGTGGCTGGACAAGAGCTGCCTGCAGTATTTCGGCAGCACCGCCGCTCCCAGCATCCTCAGCTTCTATCCGGCACTGGGGGTCAAGCGGGATGTGCGCAGTCAGCCCGAGCTCTCCAACTACGCCCTGCGCGGCCTGCTCAGCGTCAGATACCTGCTGACTACACTTGCGCATCAGAAGCAGTTCCACGCTGAGGCCGATGAGGGCTGGGCGTATTACGATACCCTGGACGGCTATGTTCTCTACGAGAATCAGAACTACGTTCCCATGGGCTTCACCTACGATTACTATCTCACCGAGACCCAGTACGAGGACACCGTGACCCCCACCCGCTCCAACCTGCTCATGCGGGCACTGGTGCTCACTGAGGAAGATGCGGTGGCCTACGGGCAGTACCTCACGCCCCTGCCCACGGCAGAGCTCAACGACCTGACCTACACCCGCTACACTCAGGACTGCGCCGACCGCCGGACCTCTGCCTGCACCGCCTTTGAGATGACCAGTGCAGGCTTCCACGCTGAAGCCACGCTGGACAGGGCCAACCTGATGTTCTTCTCCGTGCCCTACGATGACGGCTTCACGGCCTATGTGGATGGGCAGGAGACCGAGATCCTGCGGGTGGACGAGGGCCTGATGGCCGTCCTCTGCCCCGCCGGAACGGTCACCATCGACTTTGTCTATCAGCCGGACGGCATCCGCCTGAGCCGGACTGTCACCCTTGCCGCCCTGCCCGTGTTCCTGCTCTACACCGGGTACTTTGCCTGGGACGAAAAGAAAAGACGGAAGCATTAAAAAAGCCGCCGCTTCAAGAAGCGACAGCTCAAAGAAAAGCTCAAATGAAAGAAGGTATCCTATGGGCCCCTGGTATTACGAGGTCGTCAGCTTTGACGGCGATTATGTCAACCTGCGCCGCACCGACATTGAAAGCGACGAGCTGAACCCCGTTGCGCTGGCCCTGCTGCCGCCCGAGATCGAGGTGGGCAGCAAGGTCAAGTGCGAGTATTTTCAGTATGAGGTGATCGGCTGAACCTCTCCGTCATCCCTACGGGATGCCGCCTCTCCTAATAGGAGAGGCAAGCCCCCCTATTAGGGGAGCTGGTGCGAAGCGCCTGAGAGGTTCGCCAGCGCCGCCGCCAGCAGCATTCCGATGGGTGCGCTGATCCAGCTGGACATCCAGAAGCCTGCAAAACCGATGCGGGGCACCAGGATCACACAGGCCAGCAGGTTCAGGGCGATCTGCCCCAGGCTGGAGGCCAGATACAGCCCCATCTTCTGGGCACCGCGCAGGCGGGCCTCGAACAGATGCTTCTGTGCCACAAACAGGTAGGTCACCGACTCAAAGGCCAGCATGGTGCAGCCGTAGCTGGCCGCTGCCGGGTCGGTGGTAAAGAGCCGGAGCAGCGGTCCCCGCAGGCCGATGCAGACCGCCACCACCCCAAGCGAATACACCAACAAGATCCGCCGCCCTTCCTGCAGGCCCTCTTTCACACGGCCCGGCTGAAGGGCGGCTGTGTTTTGCGCAATAAAGAACACTGTGGACTGCACAAAGCCGAACACCGGCATCATCAGCAGGCTGGACAGCTTGCCTGCGCAGGAGAAGCCTGCAATGGCTTCCACACCCAGGCCGCCCAGCAGCCCCTGTTTGACCGTGGTGATGATGGTGCCGCTGGCCTGCTGGACACTGTTGGGGGCCGACAGCCGGAAGATATCCCTGGCATAGCGCGCCTTGAGCATCCGGGGCGAGAAGGCCGCGTCCATCTGGGTGCGGCGCAGAAATGCCACCATGTAGACCGCGCCCGCCACCTGCGCCGCCGCTGTGGCAGCCGCCGCACCGGCCACCCCGAAGGGCCCCACCAGAACAAGGTCCAGCACAATGTTCATCACGCTGGTCGCCACAATGACCTTGAGCGGCGTTTTGGAATCGCCGCAGCCCATGACACACTCCTTGCTCAGATCATAGGGCATCAGAAATGGCAGCCCCATCAGATAGATGCGCCCATAGAGCACAGCGGTATCCAGGATCTCCGCAGGCGTGTTGATCAGCCGCAGCAGGGCCGGCAGGGTCACAAAGCCCACTGCCGTGGTCAACAGGGCGATGACCTCATCCACGAACAGCAGGTTGTACAGCAGCTCGGTCATCTCATGCTTTGTGGCAGTGGGCTTGCCCGCCGCCACCAGCAGGCCGCCGCCCAGCTCCATGCCGCCGGAGATGAACAGAAAGATCATCAGCACCGTGGAAGCGTTGGACACTGCCGCCAGCGCATCGGCATCCAGCCGCAGGCCGATGATCATGGTATCGGCCACGGCGTAAAACTGTGTTGCCACCATGCTCAGGATAATGGGCAGCGCGTACCGCAGCAACGCGGGCCGCACTGCCCCGGTCAGCAGAGAATTCTCTTCGTTCACACAAACACCCTCTTTTCACAAAAAAGAAAACCCGCAGGGAACCTGTCACCCAGGCCCCCTGCGGGTTCTTTTTCAGTTGCGCCAGCAGGAGTCGAACCTACGATGGGGGAGTCAAAGTCCCCTGCCTTACCGCTTGGCGATGGCGCATTATCGTGAGTATAAGTATAGTAGAACGTTCCCCATTTGTCAAGCAAAAACATCGTTGACAAAACCGGCCCGGTCCCTTATGATAAAAGAAAAACGAAAGAGGGATGGTCTATGGGCCCCTGGTATTATGAGGTCGTCAGCTTTGACGGCGATTACGTCAACCTGCGCCGCACCGACATCGCCAGCGACGAGCTGAACCCCGTTGCGCTGGCGCTCCTACCGCCGGAGATCGAGGTCGGCAGCAAGATCAAGTGCGAATACTTCCAATACGAGATCATCGGCTGAACGCAGAAGAACGCCCGGCGTGCAGATCATGCGCTCCGGGCGTCCATTTTTGCTCTTCAGTTGCGGTAGCAGCGGTCCTGCCCGACGAGCCAGTCCTCACACAGGCGCTGGGCCTCCTCCACGCTGCGGCTGACACAGTGGAACAATGCACCGTGGAGCGAGCAGTAGGAGTAGCGGACTTTGGGCACCCCATTGGGATCTCGGAATTTTTCACAGCGTTCCTGTCCGGGCATCAGATAAAGTTGTTCCATAAAGCCGCAGCTCTCCTTTGTTTGATTTTTGGTGTGCCGTGCACACACTGCGTCCTATTGTAGCACTTCCCGCCGCCGGGCGCTATTCGCTGTTTCCACAAAAAACCGGACGGAACTTCGGGGCTTCTTCCCTCTTGACAATTCCGGATCTTGTGATAAGAAGCAGGCCGAAACTGCTTTCCCTCTTGTAAAATCCGGCCAAAACGGTTATGATAGAACCAAATAAAAAACAAAGGAGCATCAACCTATGCGTGCTTACGAGCGACTGTTAAAATACGCCCGCGTTTACACCACCTCTGACCCCAATTCCGGCACCCATCCCTCTGCCGAGCGGGAATTCGACCTGGCCCATATCCTTGTGGAGGATATGAAGGCCATCGGCATCGAGGACGCCTTTGTAGATGAGCACTGCTACGTCTACGGCACCCTCCCCGCCACCCCCGGCTGCGAGGACAAGCCCGCGCTGGGCCTCATCGCCCACATGGACACCGCACCGGACGCTTCCGGTGAGAACGTGAACCCCATCCTGCACGAGAACTACGATGGCCGCGACGTCACCCTGCCCGCCACCGGCATGGTCATGAAGGTCTCCACCTTCCCCTTCCTGAAAGACCTGAAGGGCGAGACCCTCATCACCACCGACGGCACCACGCTGCTGGGTGCCGACGACAAGGCCGGTGTGGCGGAGATTCTGACCGCCGCTGAGACCCTCATTGCCGAGGGCCGCCCCCACGGCAAGCTCTGCATCGCCTTTACCCCCGATGAGGAGATCGGCGAGGGCGCTTCCCTGTTCGACATCCCCGGCTTTGGGGCCGACTTTGCCTATACCGTCGATGGCGGCGATGTGGGCGGCATCGAGTACGAGAACTTCAACGCCGCCAGCGCCACCGTCACGGTCCACGGCTTCTCGGTCCACCCCGGCTCCGCGAAGGACGCGATGATCAACGCCTCCAACGTGGCCATGGAGTTCCACCAGGCCCTGCCCGTCATGGCCCGCCCGGAGACCACCGAGGGCCGTCAGGGCTTCTACCACCTGTGCCAGATGTACGGCGATGTGACCGAGGCCAAGCTCGGCTACATCCTGCGTGACCACGACGCAGGCAAGCTCCAGTTCAAGAAGGACAACCTTCTGCACATTGCTGACTACCTGAACGGCAAGTACGGCGACGGCACCGTGGAAGTGGAGATCAAGGACAGCTACCGCAACATGATCGAGAAGATCAAGCCGCACTTCCACCTGGTCGAGAACGCCCGCAAGGCCATCGAAAAGGCCGGTCTGACCCCGGAGGAAGTCCCCGTCCGCGGCGGCACCGACGGTGCCGTCCTGAGCTGGAAGGGCCTCCCCTGCCCGAATCTGGGCACCGGCGGCTTCAACTTCCACGGCGTGTGCGAGTGCACCACCGTCGAGCGGATGGACAAGGCGGCCGAAGTCCTGCTGAATATCGTGGAGATCTACAGCAAGTAAATACAGAGACAGCAAAAAAGGAAGAGCGGCGGTGTCGCTCTTCCTTTTTTGTTTGTCAGCCCACGTTGATATGCCCCACCGGCAGGATCTTGCGCTTGTTGTCACCGGGCTTGACCGTCAGGCTGATGGCCAGCGAGACCGGGCCCACGCGGCCCATGAACATGACCAGCATGTACAGCAGCTTGGCCCCGACATTCAGCTGGCTGGTAACGCCCACCGACAGACCCACCGTGCCGAATGCCGAGCAGGACTCAAAGATGGCGTCGATGACGGACACGGCATCCGAGGTGTTGTAGTAGACCACCACCGCCGAGCCCAGCGATGCCACGATGCCCAGCATGATGATGGTCAGTGCGCGGTAAACGGTCTTGGACTCGATGTGGTGCTCGGCGATCACACAGTCGTCGCGGCCCTCCGCCACGCTGCGGATGGTCAGGATCAGCACAGCAAAGGTCGTCACCTTGACGCCGCCGCCCGTCGAACCCGGTGCCGCACCGATGAACTGCAACACGCTCATCAGGAGCTTGGTGACCGGCCCGCAGGCCGCCAGTTCGATGGTGTTCATGCCCGCCGTACGGGTCGAGACCGACTGGAAGAGCGACGCCATCACCTTGCCCGGAACCGACAGCCCGCCCATGGTGGCCGGGTTCGACCACTCCATCAGACAAATGAGCGTCGCGCCGCCGACCCATAGAATGGCCGAGAACGCCAGCACAACCTTCGCGTGGAGGGACAGGCGGCGTTTTTTGCGAAATTCGCCCAGCTCCACCCAGACCATGAAGCCCAGACCGCCTGCCATGATGAGGAACATGACGACAGCCTGCACATAATAGTTGTTGACATACGGCACCAGCGACGAATACGGCCCGAACCGGCCAAACAGGTCAAAGCCCGCATTGCAGAACGCCGAGATGGCCGTGAAGATGCTGACCCAGACCCCTTCCAGCCCGAACTGCGGCACAAAGGCACATGCCAGCAACACAATGCCAATGGCCTCGAACAGGAATGCCAGCCGGATGACGATCTTCAGCACCTCGGTCGCCTGCGAATAGCCGCTGGCCGAAACGCTCTCGCCCAACAGCCGCAGGTCCCGGAAGCCCATCCGCCGCTTGGCCGCCAGCGCAAAAAAGCTGGTCAGCGTGACCAGGCCCAGGCCGCCGACCTGGATGAGCAGCAGGATCACCACCTGCCCGAACATCGTGAACTGCGTCCACGTATCCCGCACGACGAGACCCGTCACGCAGGTCGCGCTCGTTGCGGTGAACATCGCATCCACCACGCCCAGCCGCCCGCTGCGGCTGGCGACCGGCAACGTCAGCAGCAGCGTCCCCAGTGCGATCACCAGCACAAAGCTCCCGCAGATGATCTGTGTCGCGTTGCTGCCCACCAGCCAACCTTTGGGGTGGTTCTTCTTTTTTCTGGTTTTTCCCATGAAGTGCTCCTTCTCCCGCACCGGCAGCCCTGCGCTCCCGATGCAGCATCGTTCTTGCCTCCCCCGTTCCGGGGTCGGCATCTCCCTTATAGGATACACCTTTTTTCTTTTTCGTTCAACTTGATTTTCTCTCCAACTTGCGGTATTATAATGAGGTATGGTTCTGTCTCTATACCTCAGCTGGATAGAGGGTTCGCCTCCTAAGCGGCAGATTGTTCGATTCCTTCGAGCAATGAAAATTGCATAAATCTTAAAAATGTCTCAGTAGCTCAGCTGGATAGAGCACACGCCTCCTAAGCGGCAGATTGTTCGATTCCTTCGAGCAATGAAAATTGCATAAAT
>OLNL01001114.1_pt1 | contig 26559 bp, 25 predicted proteins | sample 1672181 | NCBI WGS metagenome assembly OLNL01 (sample SAMEA3136656, study PRJEB25190) | human gut metagenome | biome: human gut; feature: human-associated habitat; material: faeces | place: Austria | collected 2013
ATATCATACGTCAGATTCCGACCGAAATCAATACCGGAAACCGTTGCCTGATGGGAAAAGATAGAGGTATAATATATAACAATGTCAGGATCGAATTGTGAGAGTGCATAGCACGGAGCAATCCGTAGGCATCATAGATAATACAGCGGAAGGATAAATATGGTGAAGATATGAAGTATTCACAGATTACAGAATGGTGTCATGAGATTATTCGTACACAGGCGAAACGGGAAGGATTATATATTGATGCTACTATGGGAAAGGGCGCAGATACGGCATTTTTGTGTGAACTTGCAGGAGAACAGGGACATGTGATTGCATTTGACATTCAGGAAGTTGCATTGGATTATACAAAGAAAAGACTGGAAAATGAGAACCTCATCGGTCGTGCAGAACTGATCCTTGATGGGCATGAGCATATGGCGCGATATGCCGGCGAAAAGACGGTTGATCTGATCTGCTTTAACTTTGGTTATCTTCCAGGAGGAAATCATGAGATTGCTACCAGAGCGGAGACCAGTGTGCAGGCGGTGGAAGCAGGACTGAGTCTCCTGAAGTCAGGCGGAATGATGTGTTTGTGCATTTACAGTGGTGGAGACACTGGATTTGAAGAGAAAAATCGGTTGATGGAATATCTGAAAAATCTTCCGGCAAAAACATATACAGTGATTGTGAATCAGTATTTCAACAGAGTGAATCAGCCTCCGATTCCAGTCTTTGTCTGGAAATCGTAAAAATACTCGTTTCGCAAATTAATGCTTTAACTTACAAAAGTGTTGTGATATACTAAATTAAGTATTATCCGTAATATTACGGAATAGAAAGGATGAATGAGATGGCAGAATCTAAAAAAGTGATCATGCTTGGTAATGAGGCAATCGCCAGAGGTGCTTATGAGGCTGGAGTCAAAGTGTCAGCAGCATATCCTGGTACACCAAGTACTGAGATTAGTGAATATTTGGTACAATATAAAGAAGACTTATATTGTGAGTGGTCTCCGAATGAGAAAGTAGCTACTGAAGTAGCAGTAGGAGCATCTATTGCAGGAACAAGAGCTATGTCCTGTATGAAACATGTGGGATTTAATGTAGCTGCAGACCCTGCATACAGCGTGTCTTATATGGGAGTAAATGGAGGCTTGGTTATTATCGTGGCAGATGATCCGGGACTTTACAGTTCGCAGAATGAGCAGGATACCCGGATGGTTGCCCGCGCAGCACAGCTTCCGGTAATCGAACCTTCTGACAGTTCAGAAGCAAAAGAATATATTAAGATGGCATTTGAACTGAGTGAGCAGTTTGACAGACCAATCGTATATCGTACGACTACAAGACTGGCACATTCTCAGGGACTGGTTACCCTGGAGGATCGTAAGGTGCCGGAAGATAAACCATATGTAAAGGATATCCGCAAGACGGTTATGATGCCGGGTAATGCAAAACTTCGCCATGTAGAGATTGAGAAGCGTAATAAAGAACTGGCTGAGGCAGCTAATACACTGCCGATCAACCGTGTAGAGATGAATGATACGAAGATTGGAGTTATCACCAGTGGTATTCCGTACCAATATGTAAAGGAAGCACTTCCGAATGCATCTGTCTGTAAGCTGGGTCTCGTGAACCCGCTTCCGAGAAAGATGATCGAAGATTTTGCTTCAAAAGTTGATAAGCTTTATATTGTCGAAGAATTGGATCCGGTTATTGAGGAGCAGGTGAAGTCATGGGGCATTGAGTGCGTCGGTAAAGATATCTTTACTGTACAGGGCGAATACAGTGCAAATATGATCAGAGAGAGAATTCTTGGAGAAACGCTGGAGATTAATCAGCCGGCAGCAGTACCGGGAAGACCTCCGATCCTCTGTCCTGGATGTCCGCACAGAAGTGTATATTACACATTAAAGAAGCTGAAGATGCATGCAGCAGGTGATATTGGCTGCTACACACTGGGCGCGGTTGCACCGCTTAGTGTAGTAGATACGACCATGTGTATGGGTTCCAGTATTTCAACTTTGCATGGTATGGAAAAGGCAAAAGGCAAGGAATATATTAAGAATTGGGTGGCTGTGATCGGCGATTCTACATTCTTACATACCGGTGTGAATTCTTTGATGAATATGGTCTATAATCAGGCAACCGGAACGGTTATGATCCTTGACAATTCAACGACAGGTATGACCGGGCATCAGGATCATGCAGCTACAGGTAAGACTCTGATGGGAGATCCGACTTACGCAATTGATATTCCGGGACTCTGTCGTGCAATGGGCATTAAGAATGTCGTTGAGGTAAATGCATTTGACATTGAAACACTGGAGAAGACCATCAGGGAAGAAGTGGCAAAGGACGAAGTATCTGTGATTATCACGAAGTCACCATGTGTGCTTCTCAGTAAGGAAAAGAAACCGTTATACACTGCTCACTCTGACAAATGTAAGAAATGCGGTATGTGTATGAAACCGGGATGCCCGGCAATGACAAAGAATGCAGATGGTACTGTTTATATCGATGATACAATGTGTACAGGATGCGGACTCTGTGAAAAATTGTGTAAATTTAATGCGATAGAACTGGCAAAGGCAGGTGAAGAATAATGGCAACAAAGAATATTATGATCGTAGGTGTAGGCGGTCAGGGAACTCTGCTTACCAGCCGTATTCTCGGAGGACTTGCCATTGCATCCGGATATGATGTGAAACTTTCCGAGGTACATGGCATGGCGCAGAGAGGTGGAAGTGTAGTTACATTTGTACGCTATGGAGAAAAGGTAGCTGAGCCGATCGTAGAGGAAGGACAGGCAGATGTGATTATCGCATTTGAGAGACTGGAAGCCAAACGCTACGCACATTTTCTTAAAAAAGATGGTGTGCTGATTATCAATGACTGGCGTATCGATCCGATGCCGGTAGTAATCGGGGCTGCTGAATATCCGGAGAATATTATTGAGGATCTGAAAAAAGATCACAAGGTCTACACAGTCAATGCGACAGAAGAAGCTAAGAAACTGGAGAATTCACGCGTATTTAACCTGGTTGTACTGGGAATTGCAGCACAGCATATGGATTTTACAAAAGAACAGTGGTATCAGGTAATTGAGAATACTGTTCCTCCGAAGACAATTGACATTAATAAAAAGGCATTTGATGTGGGATATAATTTATAGATGTCAGCATCATTGATAGGCAAAGGAGAGAAAAGATGGCAAAGGTATTATTAGAAGACTGGAAAGAACAGTACAGAGATGAACGAATTGAGCGTATGAGCCGGGATGAGATGTCCGCACTCCAGAGTGAACGCCTGGTAAAACAGGTGAAGAATGTATATGAGCATGTATCATTTTACAAGAAGAAAATGGATGATCTGGGAGTGGAGCCTGGAGATATCAAGGGGATTGAAGATATTACAAAACTTCCCTTTACAACCAAAGAAGATCTGAGAAATAATTATCCATTTGGACTGCTGGCTGTTCCGAAGGAGAAGATCACCCGTGTACAAGGAACTTCCGGTACAACCGGTAAGCTGACACTTGCTTCTTATACAAATAAGGACGTAGAAGTATGGGGAGAATGTGTGGCAAGAGGACTTACCATGGCAGGACTTACAGCAGAAGACAGATTGCATATCTGCTATGGATATGGGCTTTTTACAGGAGGTCTAGGTCTGGACTTTGGAGCACGTGCTCTCGGAGCGATGGCAATCCCGATGTCTTCCGGTAATACCAAGCGTCAGCTGATGTGTATGGAAGACTTTGGCGCAACTGCATTTGCATGTACACCGTCTTATGCGATGTATCTGGCAGAGGCTGCCCAGGAAATGGGAGTCATTGACCGTCTGCAGGTGAAGACAAGTATTAATGGCGCAGAGCCATGGACAGATGAGATGCGTAAGCAGATCGAAGACATCTTTAATATTAATACCTTTGATATCTATGGATTATGTGAGATTACAGGTCCCGGAGTGGCTATGGATTGTATCCATCATAAGGGGTTGCATGTATGCGAAGATCATTTCTATCCGGAAGTACTGAATCCGGCAGACCATACACCATGTGCAGATGGGGAGACAGGAGAACTGGTATTTACCACATTGTCAAAAGAAGGTATGCCATTACTTCGTTACAGAACCAAAGATCTGACAAGTATCGATCACAGCACATGCGAATGTGGAAGAACTCTTCCAAGAATCCAGAAGTTCACCGGACGTACCGATGATATGAAGGTTATCCGTGGAGTCAATGTATTCCCGACACAGGTTGAGACTGCGTTGTTGTCTATGGGCGGACAGGTTGCACCTCACTACATGCTGATCGTAGACCGTGAGAATAATCTGGATGTTTTGACTGTTATGGTAGAGGTTACAGAAGAGTACTTCTCTGATGAGATCCGTAAGATGGAAGCTCTGAGAGAAAGAGTCGGAGCTGTGCTGAAACAGGCACTTGGAGTAGCAGTAAAAGTGAAACTGGTTGAGCCTAAGACAATCGAGAGAAGCGAAGGTAAGGCAAAACGTGTCATTGATAACAGAAATCTGTAATAGGAGGAAATGAGATTATGAGTATAAGTTATACAGTACAGCAGTTGTCTGTATTTTTGGAAAATAGAGCAGGACGTCTGGACGATGTGCTGAAAGTATTATCCGAAGGTGGAGTTAATATTGTAGCACTGAGCCTTGCAGATACCGCTGACTATGGCATGCTGCGTATGATTGTGTCCGATCCTCACAAGGGACGTGTGGTACTAAAAGAAGCAGGAATTACTGCAATGTTGACAGATGTGATTGCATTTCGTGTTGCGCATGCTACAGGATCATTGTCCAAGGCAATGCATCAGTTGGTAGAAGGTGAGATTAATATTGAGTATATGTATGCGTTTGCTAATGGTATTGATGCGGCAGCGGTACTTAAGAGTGATGAGCCAGGCAGAGTCGTAGATATTCTGACAGGATGCGGATTCACTGTATATAGCGCAGACGAGGCATATAGCGCGAACGTATAAGCTAAGGAAGAGTTTGATATCATGGATTGTGATGGTCTACTGGATTTATCGGTTCTACTTAGATAGATGAAAACAAAAAAAGAGGTGTCGCAGAATCATCTGAAAAATGATTGAGCGATGCCTCTTTTGCGCATTCGCATGTATGCTTTTACATATTAATTTAATCTTTACCTAAAAAGTCAATAAATTTATATAAATAAAAGGTACATTACCGATCTGAATGCGGTGCTGATTAACATTTAACAACGTTAACAGCCTGTGGTCCTTTGGCGCCATCTGTTACATCAAATTCAACAGCCTGACCTTCTTCTAATGATTTAAATCCATCCATAGCGATGCCTGAATAGTGTACAAACACATCGTTGCCGGATTCATCAGAAATGAAGCCGTAGCCTTTCTGATTATTAAACCACTTTACTGTACCCTTGCTCATTGCAATACCTCCATACTCCATAATATGATTTGAAAAATACCTATAGATACATTGAAAACAATCTATAGAAGATTCCAATTAACATTATCATGTATTACTAAAAAAGTCAACGAAAACACGTTGGAAAATGTGACAAATTAACAAGGTGATACAGTAAGGAAATATTGTTTTGCTTGACGCATTTTGCGACAGCGTGTAAAGTAAAGAGAGACACAAAAAAGGACGGTAGAATATGATTACATTGACTGGAAAAAAGGTGGCCGAAGGCATTGCAGTCGGAAGGCTTACCTTTTATAAAAGGGGAAAAAAAGAGATTCGCCGGATCTATGTAGAGGATGCAAAGAAGGAAGTTCTTCGATTTAAAAAAGCATGTGAGAAGGCAGTTCAGGAAATTAAAGAATTATATGCGGAAATGACCAGAGAGATTGGCGAGGCGAATGCGGCAATGTTTGAGATGCAGCTGATGGTTCTGGAAGATGTGGAGTATATTGACAGTGTCAATAATATTATTATGAACCAGAAGTTTAATGCAGAGTATGCAGTAAAAGAAGCAACGAACCGCTTCATTGAAAAATATGCACCGCGCGAGGCAAGTTATGTCAGAGGACATGAAGCAGATGTGCATGATGTGGCGACACGCATTTTGCGTATTCTGTCACGTATCCGCAGGGAGAAACTTCTGACAGATGATACTTTTATCATGGCATCCAGAGATTTGTATCCGAGTGAAGCAGCACAGCTCGATCGTAACAAAGTACTTGGTATTGTGACTATGTATGGTACGATTAATTCTCACACGGCTATGCTTGCACGGACGAAGGAGATTCCGTCAGTCATCGGCATTGGTGAGGCATTGAAAAAAGAATATGAGGGTAAGATGGTCATCATTGATGGGTTTGAAGGCAAGGTATATATTGAACCGGATCAGACGACAATGACCAAAATGCAGGAAAAGCAGAAGATGAATCAGCATAAGGCTGAGACATTGGAGCGCCTAAAAGGCAAGGAGAATATAACACAGAGCGGACAGAAGATTGATGTCAGCGCTAATATTACCAGCAAAGAAGATATTGAGAATGTGATTCGTAACGATGCCAATGGTGTTGGAATGTTTCGAAGCGAATTTATTTACATGGAATCCGGAAGCAGATTTCCGACGGAGGATCAGCAGTTCCAAATCTATAAGCTTGCCGCAGAATCTATGGGAACCAAACGTGTAGTAATCCGTACAGCAGATATCGGCGGTGAAAAGGCAGTAGACTGTATGGAGATTCTGGGAGAGAATAATCCGGTAATGGGGTATCGTGGTATCCGAGTGTCATTAGATAAGGAAGAGATGTTTAAGACACAGCTTCGAGCGATCCTTCGAGCATCGGTCTATGGCAATTTGGCAATTATGTTTCCGATGATCAGTTCAATTGAAGAAGCGATTGCTGCAAAGAATGTACTTGAAAAGGTAAAGCGTGAACTTTACGAAGAGAAGATTGCTTATGATGAGAATATCCAGGTGGGTGTAATGATTGAGACACCCGCAGCGGTTATGATCAGTGGAGAACTGGCAAGAGAGATGGATTTCTTCAGTCTGGGGACGAATGATCTGACACAGTATACACTGGCAATGGATCGTACTAATCGGAGAATTGCAGGATATTATAATCCAAAGCATCCAGCCCTGATTAAGATGATTCGTATTGTGGCGAATAATGTACATCTGGAAGGCAAGCGGATTAGTATCTGTGGTGATTTGGCAGCAGATTTGTCCATGACTGAGCAGTTTATTAATATGGGTATTGATGAACTGTCAGTAGCACCCTCTCAGATTCTTGCACTTCGTAAACATATCCGTGAATTGAAATAGTACTTATAAATAGCAATAAGGATAACTAATGAACAGGTTCATTTACTTTATGGACCTGTTTTGTTATGCTAAATATATCTTATTTTTTGAACATGAGTGAGAGAAAAAGGAGGAGACACATGTTAGAAAAATTTTTCAAATTAAGTGAGAACGGTACGGATGTCAGAACTGAGATCGTTGCCGGTATTACAACATTCATGACAATGGCGTATATCCTAGCTGTCAATCCAAATGTCCTGTCGGCTACAGGTATGGATCATGGTGCTGTATTTACTGCAACTGCACTGGCATCTCTGATTGGTACACTGTTGATGGCACTGCTTGCAAATTATCCGTTTGCACTGGCTCCTGGTATGGGACTGAATGCATATTTTGCATACACAGTTGTACTGGGAATGGGCTATACATGGCAAGTAGCTCTGACAGCCGTATTCGTAGAGGGTATTGTGTTTATTGTCTTATCCCTTACCAATGTGCGTGAGCAGATTTTTAATGCAATTCCAATGAATCTGAAGTCAGCCGTAAGTGTGGGTATTGGTTTGTTTATTGCGTTTATCGGACTTCAGAATGCACACATTGTAATCGGTGGAGCAACTTTGGTAGAGCTGTTTTCACTGGATGGGTATAACTCATCAACAGGTCTGGAGGCAACTGTTTCTGATGTTGGTATCACGGTACTTCTTGCAATTATCGGTGTTGTGATCACTGGTATTCTGGTAATCAAGAATGTAAAGGGTAATATCCTGTGGGGCATCTTGATCACATGGCTTCTTGGTATTATCTGCCAGTTTGCAGGTCTATATGTACCGAACCCGGATGTCAGCTGTTACAGCTTACTGCCAGATTTCAGCAACGGACTTTCTATCCCAAGTCTTGCACCGATTTTTGGCAAACTCCAGTTTGACGGTATATTTACATTAGACTTTGCAGTTGTTGTCTTTGCATTTCTGTTTGTAGATATGTTTGATACGATTGGAACGCTTATAGGGGTATCTTCTAAAGCTAATATGCTGGATGAAGAAGGTAAGCTTCCACAGATCAAGGGAGCACTCCTTGCAGATGCAATCGCAACAACTGCAGGAGCTGTACTTGGTACATCTACAACTACAACATTTGTGGAGAGTGCTTCTGGTGTAACAGAAGGTGGTAGAACAGGACTTACTGCGGTTACAACAGCAATCCTTTTCGGATTGTCACTGTTCCTGTCACCAATTTTCCTTGCAATTCCATCATTTGCAACAGCACCGGCTCTGATCATCGTAGGATTCTACATGCTGACCAATGTTGTTAATATTGATTTTAATGATATTGCAGAAGCAATTCCTTGTTATATCTGTATTCTGGCAATGCCGTTCTTCTACAGCATTTCAGAAGGTATCTCTATGGGAGTTATCTCATACGTAGCATTGAATCTGATTACCGGAAAGGTAAAAGATAAAAAGATCAGCGGTCTGATGTATGTACTGGCTGTACTGTTTATTCTGAAATATATCTTCCTGTAAGAAGTAAAGAAAGCTAAGATAATTATAAGAGCATCCTGAATCGTGCTTGTGCGATAAAGGATGCTCTTTAATTTTTGGTATTACGGAGGGGGGAGCCCGCGGTGGTTCAGAATTTTGACGACCGTTTTAACGATAGATGGTATTTTCCGTAATAAGGATAGACACGGATTGATCATGTTCTTCACAGTTGACTTCGTCAAGTAGTAGCTGTTCTCTACAGAGTGCCGCGGATGGAGCAGTAAGTTTAGCAAGTGTCCGGTCATAATACCCGCCACCATGTCCAAGCCGTCGTCTTTTGCGGTCGCATGAGAGGCAGGGAACGATAGCAAAGTCAATGTCAGCCAGATTTACCAGTGGACAGTGCTTAGCTGGTTCCGGAATGTTATAGAGTCCGGGAATCAGATCATTAAATGATGTGATTTCATAAGGTTCCATGATACCTTTGTCAATGCAGCGCGGAACAGCAGTGCGTTTGCCGTCAGCCCAGGCTTGTTTAAGTAGTCTGCGTGTGTCCACTTCTTTTTTGACACTGACATAGCAGAAGATCATGGATGCATTCTGGTATTCTGGAAGAGTAATGATGGATTGGAAAATGTGCTGATCGGAGGAGTAACAATAAGTGAGTGTCGATTGTTGGAGGCGATTACGTATCTCATTGCGCTGCGTTTTTTTATCACTAATATAGTTATTCATATTCATTTCCTGCCTTTCTGCTAATAGTATCTGGAGAAATATAAAAAATGTCAAGAGAATTTGCCAGTTGTGGGGTGTAAGTTGACAGATTCTTCCAGATAGAGTACAGTTCAAAGTGGAACAAATAATACAGATGAGGTGACAGACTATGTTAAAAGTAGACAACCTTACATTTAAAGTAAATGAAGAGGGTAAAAAACGCTGTCTGGTGGATCATATCAGTTTTCAGGTAGAAGATGGAGAGATGCTTGTTATAACTGGACCTAATGGCGGCGGCAAGTCAACGCTAGCTAAAGTGTTGGCAGGAATTGAAAAGGCAGATAGCGGAGAGGTTTTTCTGGATCAGGAGAATATAACAGAGTATGATATTGATCATCGTGCAAATGCAGGAATTGGTTATGCATTCCAGCAGCCGCCGAGATTTAAGGGTATGACTGTGAAGCGTATGCTGTCTCTGGCGGCAGGAAAGGAACTGACAGAAGAAGAAAGCTGCAGACTTCTGTCTTCTGTAGGTCTATGCTCGGCAGACTACATGAACCGTCAGATGGATGGTACATTGTCCGGTGGAGAAATGAAACGTCTGGAGATTGCAACTGTGCTTGCTAAGGCACATAAAGTCAGCATTTTTGATGAACCGGAAGCAGGAATTGATTTGTGGAGTTTTTCGATGTTGATCAAACGTTTTGAAGAGATCCATCAGGAAAAGAAAGAATGTCTGATTCTGATTTCGCACCAGGAGAGAATTATCCGAATGGCAGATAAGATTATGGTGATTGAAGATGGAAAAGTAAAGCAGTTTGGTAAGAGCGAAGATGTTCTTCCAAGCCTGTTTCAGCAGGAAAAATGTCAGAAATGCGTAACAGGTATGGAAGGAGGTGCTTGCTAATGGTACAGTTAGATGCAACGACACAGGAAGTATTGAATCGGATCAGTGAAGAATTTGCACAGAAGGGTGCTTATAATCTCCGACAGAATGGAGTCGCATTGTGTCATGGAGACAGTGAGCATATCAAGATCCGTAAGAAAGAGGACAAACCGGGGATTGATATTCTGATCGATGGAGATACCAAAGGAGAAAGAGTATTTATTCCTGTTGTGGTCAGTGTATCGGGAATGACAGACCTGGTCTACAATGATTTCTATGTGGCAGACGGCGCAGATGTAACGATCGTGGCGGGCTGTGGCATTCATAACAGTGGATGCAATGAAAGCCGTCATGATGGCATTCATACCTTTCATGTTGGAGAAAATGCAAATGTAAAATATGAGGAGAAGCATTATGGAGAAGGTAATGGCACTGGAAGTCGTGTGCTGAATCCTGTGACAAATATTGAGGTTGGCCGGAATTCGGTATTTACTATGGACACTGCACAGATTAAAGGTGTGGACTCTACTGTGCGTGAGACGAATGTTGAACTGGCGGAGGGTGCAAAACTCTATGTATTAGAGAAGCTGATGACAGACGGAGAACAGAAGGCAGAATCTAATATTGAGGTATGTCTGGAGGGTAGCGGCTCATCAGCACAGATTGTATCACGCTCCGTCTGTAAGGGGCATTCTCTACAGACATTCCATCCAAAAGCTGTGGGAAGAAATAAATGCCATGCACATATTCAGTGTGATTCCATCATTATGGATCAGGCGCATGTAGGATCTATTCCTGAGATTCAGGCAGAGCATGTGGATGCGGCAATCATACATGAGGCTGCTATTGGCAGAATTAATGATGAACAGCTTTTGAAGCTCCGTACATTAGGAATGACAGAAGCGGAAGCGGAAAATGTAATTATCGAGAATTTCCTGAGTTAGGTATATGCAGAAAAGCTTTGTCTTAAAAGGACAGAGCTTTTGTGTTATATAAGGGTTTGCCATGCAGAAAAGCACAAATGATAAGAATCAGCATATGGTAAACGAGAAGTTTATTTTATGGGAGGTTCTTATGAAAAAGAAATTGCTTTCTTTGTTGTTGGCATCAGCGATGGTGGTTAGCATGGTATGTGCCTGTGGTTCTGATAAATCTTCGGAGCTCAGTCAGACAGTAAAAGATACAAAAGAAACAGAAGAGAAGAAATTAGTGTCTGTAACGTTGAATGAGGTGGCACATTCTATCTTTTATGCTCCGATGTATGTGGCGATTGAAGAAGGATATTTTGAAGATGAAGGCATTGAGCTGACGCTAATTACCGGTTTTGGAGCTGACAAGACGATGACTGCAGTAATCTCCGGGGAAGCAGATATCGGTTTTATGGGTTCGGAGGCGTCCATTTATACCTACAATGAGGGTGCGAAAGATTATGTGGTGAATTTTGCACAGCTTACTCAGCGGGCCGGCAATTTCCTTGTGGCACGAGACAATGAACCAGATTTTAAATGGGAAGACCTGAAAGGTAAGGATGTAATCGGCGGAAGAAAAGGTGGTATGCCAGAAATGGTATTTGAGTATATTCTGCGTCAGAATGGCATTGAACCATCGGAAGTAAATATTGATCAGAGCATCGATTTTGGATCTACTGCAGCAGCATTTGCGGGGGATCAGTCAAAATATGATTATACTGTGGAATTTGAACCAAGTGCGACTGCATTGGAGACGGAGGGCAAGGGCTATGTAGTAGCATCACTTGGTACGGATAGCGGCTATGTGCCATACACTGCATTTTCAGCGAAGAAGAGCTATTTGGATCAGAATCCAGAAGTGATTCAGGGGTTTGTAAATGCACTTCAAAAGGGCATGGATTATGTGCAGGCTCATTCACCGGAAGAGATTGCAAAGGTGATCGCACCACAGTTTGATGAGACAGATTTGGAGACAATTACAAAGATTGTGACCAGATATTATGAGCAGGATACCTGGAAAGCAGATCTGGTCTTTGAAGAAGACAGCTTTGATCTGCTACAGGATATTCTGGAAGATGCAGGCGAACTGACTGAACGTGCACCTTACAAAGATCTTGTGACCACAGAATTTGCCGAGAAAGCGATACAGTAATAGACTGAAAAAGAACTATAGCATACAAAAGGCGGATGTCAGGAGTCCGCCTTTTTCCTGTGGTGAGTAGACTTCATGACTGGTGGCTGATAGTGATAGACGTCTTCGTAGGATTCTAGTTCTGCTTTGCTCTGTGGAGCAGAAGGAATTAATCCGGTGCAGTCCTGCGTAGATGCAGAATTGGCGAGATAATCATAGGAATCAATGATTTCCTGATTGTGCATTTGACCGGACTTCTGGTCAGATGAAATGGAGTGAGTAGATTTGGTGGTGTCCGATTTGGCATGTGGCTTCATAATAAGACCTCCTGGTTTTCTGAATTGAAAGTATGTTTAGTATGTGTCGGGAAAATATTTTCTATGTTATACTGAATAAAGAAAATGTAATATCAGAGAAAGAAAAGTATAAACATAAGTATATTCTGGCTTTTTATGAGGATAACTATGGACTTTACAAATTTAGTGTGTTAAAATGTAATAGTCATGAAGTCTGATATGAAGGAGATAATTATTTATGAGTAAGAAGATCAGAACCGAAGCGGTAGACTATCTCTTTAAGGCAATCTTAAGCCTGCAGGATAAAGAAGAGTGTTATATATTTTTTGAAGACATCTGTACGATTAATGAGTTATTATCATTGTCGCAGAGATTTGAAGTGGCGAAGATGCTGAGAGAGCAGAAGACATATCTGGAGATTGCAGACAAGACCGGTGCATCGACTGCAACGATCAGCCGCGTAAATCGATCGCTGAATTATGGCAATGACGGGTATGACATGGTATTTGAGCGAATTAATAAAGAGAATGAAAAAGAAGAAGGAGACGGCGAATAAGCTGTCTCCTTTGTATAAGTGCGGATGTCAGAGAATACTTCTGGCATCCTATTTTTTATTTTTATGTGTTGGCTCCGGCATCTGGTCGATGAGTTTTTCGATTACCTGTTTTTTTACATAGACATCGAAAGCCAGGCTGCAGATAAATGAATAGAGTTGCAGATCTTTCTGTTCGCTTTCTGGCATATTGGTAAATGTCTCCAGTGAATCACGGTATTTTCTTGCGATATCTTTGGCTGTGACATCAATCTTATTTTTCTCAAATTCGCATACTTCTTTGTATATATCGGTCATGGAGAGACCTTCATCATTTCCGAAATATTTCTCCGTCATCGGTGCAAATAGGGTCTCTATATCTTTAATTGATAGCAGATTCTTAAAGTAGTAAATAAATATGAGCATCAGCATGTGCTCGCGAGTATACTTTTTCTTAACCGGGGGCGGAAGCAGATTATTCTTCGCATAGTTATTGATCATCGTCTTGGTCAGAATCTTGTCATTAGGGTAACGTTTGGTACGTTCCAGACCCTCTTCCATAAATGTAGTAACCTGATCCATATACAGGTCAATATTCGGAATATCTTCCGGTTTAATATAATCAATTCTGGAAATGCTGTCCAGAATGCTATTCAGCATATCTTTTTTATCAATCGTCATTATAATCACCTCAATATGGATATTATATAGTATTGAAAACCATATGACAAGCGAAATTTTGTTTATCATCCGATGAAACCAGACACAGACACGGAAATATATAAATTAGACACAGGTGAAGAAATGATGGTGGAAAATGAATCTTATCTATTATATGATGATAGTAGATTCTTAGGGATGTTGTATGAATGGAGAGAGTATATGGATTTGTATGGATATTACACAGGGAAAATATTTGATACGTATCGTTATCTGGGATGTTCATTCGAGGGGGACACAGCGGTATTTCGAACATTTGCGCCAGCTGCAATGCGCGTAGCGGTAATCGGAGAATTTAACGGCTGGCAGGAGTGGGAGATGTATCAGGGATATGACCGGAACTTCTGGGAATGCAGGATTCCAGGTGTGAAGGAAGGACAGATGTACAAGTATCGGATCTACACTCAGAATGGCAGTGTGATCGATCACTGCGATCCTTATGGTTATGAGATGGAGCTGCGTCCGAATAATGCGACACTTGTACGGAAGATGCAGGGATATAAGTTCCATGATCAGAAATGGATGAAGAAACGGACAGACTGCCGGGAGACACCGTTGAATATTTATGAAGTACATGTGGGTTCTTGGAAACGGAATAAAAGGGATGAGAATGGTTGGTATCGGTATGATGAATTTGCTGATCTATTGATTCCATATTTGAAGGAAAATGGGTATAACTATATCGAAGTAATGCCGTTAAATGAACATCCGTGTGATGAATCCTGGGGATATCAGGCGACAGGATTCTATGCACCGACGTCCAGATATGGAACAGCAAAGGATCTGAAGAAGATGGTGGATAAGCTGCATCAGGCGGACATTGGAATCATTCTGGACTTTGTGCCAGTGCATTTTGCAGTAGATGGATATGCGCTGGCCAATTACGATGGCACACCTCTGTATGAATATCCGCATCAGGATGTAGGACAGAGTGAATGGGGAAGCTGTAACTTTAATCATTCCAGAGGCGAGGTGCGAAGTTTCCTTCAATCCTGTGCGAATTACTGGCTGGAGGAGTATCATATGGACGGACTGCGTATGGATGCCATCAGCAATCTGATCTACTGGCAGGGCAATAAAGACCGTGGCGTGAACCGGGACGGTGTAGAATTTCTGCGCCATATGAACCAGGGACTCAAAGAACGACATCCGGGAATACTTCTGGTAGCGGAGGATTCATCAGCATATGCAAATGTAACCAAGGCAGTATGGGAAGGTGGACTGGGATTCGATTATAAATGGGATATGGGCTGGATGAATGATACGCTGGATTATTTTCGGACAGATCCGTTATTCCGTGGTGGCGCATATCACAAGCTGACATTTTCTATGATGTATTATCCGGAGGAGAATTATCTCCTTCCACTGTCACATGACGAAGTGGTGCATGGCAAAGCTACAATTGCCCAGAAAATGCATGGCGAATATGATCAGAAGTTTCCGCAGGCAAGAGCGTTTGCCATGTATATGTATGCGCATCCGGGTAAGAAATTGAACTTCATGGGCAATGAGCTGGGACAGCTCAGGGAATGGGATGAGAAGCGGGAATTGGATTGGGATATTTTGAAATATCCAATCCATGACAGTTTTCAAAGATTCATGAAAGAGTTGAACTTACTGTATCTGAAGCATCCGGCATTCTGGAAATGGGATTACCGGTCAGAGGGATTCCGATGGCTCGACTGCCATCAGGAGAGCAGATGTATCTATGCAATGGAGCGTAGTAGCGGAGATGAGAAGATTATTGCAGTGTTTAATTACTCTGGTATTGAGCAGAAGGATTATTTCTTCAAAACAGAAGAGGGCACCTATGATATTCTGTTAAGCAGTAATTGGGATATCTATGGTGGTACAGAGAAAAAGAAGAAGAGTATCCGGACGAAGATTGGAGGGTTGCATCTTGATTTGCCTGCGGAGAGCGCAGTGTATCTGAAAAAGCATGTGACCGCACCTAGAAAGACATCCGTGTCTGAAAGGCAGAAGACAGCATTGGCAAAACAGACATTATCTACAAAGAAGACGAAGAAATAAAGAAACTTATAGAGACAGTGGATCAGAAATAGGTCCGCTGTTTTTATTTGTATCGCGACGAGTCAAAGTCCTAGCTTGCTAAGGACCTTGACGACCGCGTACAATCTCGGAATGTGCTTTTGGCACTTCCGATGATTTGAAACAGTTAAAACAATACTTGACTATTTAAAATAATGGATTTAAAATAATGTTCAATGCCTAATTGTTAGACAACGAACACTTAGGAGACTAACAGAAATGAAGGAAGACGATATAGAGAAGGGGTGGTGTTATGCACAATTGTGAATGTGGAAAATTTGAAGAAATTACCAGAGATGTTCCGCTGGGACCGATGATCCATCAGATAGATCGTCTGATGTTCCGTAACTTGAGTTCTCGTGTGCGTGCGGAAGGTCTGGATGAAGTAACACTGATGCATGGCTGGGTCATGCGATATCTGTATGAGAACAGAGACAGGGTGATCTGTCAGAAGGATATTGAGCATACATTTGATATCCGAAGATCTACAGTAACCAATATTATACAGCTGATGGAGAAGAAGGGATATGTAGAGCGCAGATCCGTACCGGGAGATGCCAGACTAAAGTGTGTCAGTCTGACGGCAAAAGGTGAGGAGAATCATTTGCAGATGGAACACCTGATTTCAATGTTGGAAAAAGAACAGGTGATAGATATTACAGAAGAAGAACTGGACAGTCTGTATCGAATCATGACGAAAATCAAGAAGAATCTGATACGAATACAGGTTGGTGGAGAGGAGGAAGAATATGCTTCGGACAATTTTGAAAGAAGTGAAAGAATTTAAACGTGCATCGATCGCAACGCCAATTTATATGATCCTGGAAGTATTGATGGAAATGCTCATTCCGTTTCTGATGGCATCAATCATTGATCAGGGAGTGAATGCGGGAAATATCCATCATATATACAAAGTAGGCGGTCTGATGATTGTAGCAGCACTGTTGGGACTGCTTGCCGGTATGGCAGGCGGACGTTACGGTGCGAAGGCCAGTGCGGGACTTGCTAGAAACTTGCGGGAGGCAATGTTTAATAACATTCAGACATTTTCATTTGCAAATATTGATCGTTTCAGCACAGCAGGTCTGGTAACTCGTCTGACGACAGATGTTACCAATATTCAGAACGCATACCAGATGTCGCTGCGTATGTCCATGCGTGCACCGGCAAGCATTATCTGCGCCATGACGATGGCATTTTTAATCAATAGAAGACTTGCAAGCATTTACCTTTGTGCGGTCATTATCCTTGGCGTGATTTTATTCTGTCTGATCCGCCATGCGACCAAATATTTTCAGATGGCATTTCCGAAATACGATGAGTTAAATGCATCGGTTCAGGAAAATGTATCCGGAATTCGGGTGGTTAAGGCATACGTAAGAGAAGGTGAAGAGACCACAAAGTTTCAGATAGCAAGTGAGAATATCTATAAGATATTTGTACGTGCGGAGAAGAACGTAATTCTTAACGCACCGCTGATGCAGACGACTGTATATACCTGTATTCTGCTGATCAGTTGGCTGGGTGCTAAGATGATCGTGTCGAATTCACTGACCACAGGCGAACTGATGAGTCTGTTAGCATACTGCATGAATATTCTGATGAGTCTGATGATGCTGTCGATGGTATTTGTCATGCTTTCCATGAGTGTGGCAAGTGTACGCCGAGTGGCAGAAGTATTAAATGAGACCAGTACATTAAAGAATCCGGAGCAGCCGGTCATGGAAGTGCCGAATGGTACAATTGAATTTAAACATGTGGATTTTGCATATTTCAAAGACAGTGAGACTCCGGTATTGAAAGACATTAATCTGTCGATCAAGTCCGGTGAGACTATCGGTATTCTGGGAGCGACCGGAAGTGCCAAGACCAGTCTGGTCAATCTGATCAGCCGTCTCTACGATGTGACGAACGGTGAATTGATCGTAGGCGGTCACAACGTAAAGGATTATGATATGGAAGTCCTGCGTAATCAGGTATCCGTGGTACTTCAGAATAATGTATTGTTTTCCGGAACGATCCTTGAGAATCTGCGGTGGGGTGATAAGGACGCCAGTGAGGAAGAATGCATCCGTGCATGCAAGTTAGCCTGCGCCGATGAATTTATCCAGCGCTTTCCAGATGGATATAACACCTACATAGAGCAGGGCGGAAGTAACGTATCCGGTGGTCAGAAACAGCGTCTGTGTATTGCGAGAGCACTGCTTAAGAAACCGAAGATTCTGATTCTGGATGACAGTACCAGTGCAGTAGATACGGCAACAGATGCAAACATCCGCCGGGCATTCCGTGAAGAGATCCCGAATACGACGAAGATCATCATTTCCCAGCGCATTTCCAGTCTTCAGGATGCAGACCGTATCATCGTGTTAAATGAAGGATGTATAGATGGATTTGCTTCTCATGAGGAACTGGTGGAGACGAATGAGATCTATCGCGAAATTTACGAGTCGCAGACACAGGGCGGCGGAGATTTTGATGAAAAGGCAGGTGAGTAAGATGGCACAGAATGCAAGACAGATGCGGGGCATGAAGTCCAATGTTAAGAATCCGGGCAAGATTTTTAAGCGGATCATGTCTTATGTATTTCAGAACTATAAGTACCAGTTTTTTCTGGTTGTGATCCTTATTTTTGTGAGCGTGCTCGCAAATGTACAGGGGACTTTATTTATGCAGAAGCTGATCGACGATTACATTACGCCATTTCTGCTGACTGACCATCCGAACTTTGCACCGCTTGCAAAAGCAATTGGTCAGGTGGCAGTGTTTTATGCAGTGGGTGTAGTGTCTGTATATATTTACAATCTGATCATGGTATACATTACACAGGGAACTCTTCATAATATGAGAAAAGATCTGTTCAGCCACATGGAAAAACTGCCGATCAAGTATTTTGACACGCATGCACATGGCGATATCATGTCTGTATATACGAACGATATTGATACACTGCGTCAGATGATCAGTCAGAGTATTCCACAGTTTCTGAACAGCGGAATTACCATTATCAGTACCTTTATCAGTATGCTGATCCTGAGCATTCCGCTGTCAGCAGTTACACTTATCATGGTCAGCATTATGCTGTTCTTTACCAAGAAAGCGACTGGACAGAGTGGTAAATATTTTGCCAGACAGCAGAAGAATCTTGGTGCAGTAAATGGTTATATCGAGGAAATGATGAACGGCCAGAAGGTGGTAAAAGTATTCTGTCATGAGGAAGAAAGCAAAGAAAAGTTTCGGGAATTGAACAATGAACTGTATGTCAGTGCAGACCGTGCGAATACATTTTCTAATATTCTGGGGCCGATCAATGCACAGCTTGGCAATGTCAGCTACGTGGTGTGTGCTATCGTAGGAGGTGTGCTGGCGTTAAATGGAATCGGTGGTTTGACACTTGGCGGTCTGGCAAGTTTCCTGACATTCAACAAGAGTTTCAGCATGCCGATCAACCAGATCAGTATGCAGTTAAATGCGATCGTTATGGCGCTTGCGGGAGCAGAGCGTATCTTCAAGCTGCTGGATGAAGAGCCAGAGGTAGATAACGGCTATGTGACATTGGTAAATGCAAAAGAAGAGAATGGAAAATTGGTACCGACAGACGAACGTACCGGACATTGGGCATGGAAACACACTCATCAGGCAGATGGAACAACCGATTATGTAGAGGTTCAGGGCAATGTGGTATTTAACGATGTGGATTTTGGTTATACAGATGATAAGATCGTGCTGCATAATATCAAGTTGTTTGCGGAACCGGGACAGAAGATTGCGTTTGTAGGATCAACAGGAGCCGGTAAGACGACGATCACCAATCTGATCAATCGTTTTTATGATATTCAGGATGGTAAGATCCGTTACGATGGCATCAATATCAATAAGATTAAGAAATCTGATCTGAGAAAATCACTTGGTATTGTACTGCAGGATACCCATTTATTCACCGGAACGGTTATGGACAACATACGGTTTGGCCGCCTGGATGCAACGGACGATGAGGTTGTCGCAGCAGCAAAACTTGCCAATGCAGACGGATTTATCCGCAGACTGCCGGAAGGTTATAACACAGTTCTGACCGGAGACGGAGCGAACTTAAGCCAGGGACAGAGACAGCTTCTTGCGATCGCGAGGGCAGCAGTCGCAGATCCGCCGGTACTGATTCTGGATGAGGCGACAAGTTCCATTGATACCAGAACAGAGCGGATCGTACAGGAAGGTATGGATCGCCTGATGCACGGACGGGCAACATTTGTCATTGCACACAGACTGTCTACTGTACGCAATTCCGACTGTATCATGGTACTGGAGCAGGGACGGATCATTGAACGTGGTACGCATGACCAACTGATCGAGGAAAAAGGAAGATATTACCAGTTGTATACCGGAAACAGCATTTCCGCATAAAATCAGACGGAATTAAAAGAATAAGGACATTTATGAATGGCACTCGGGGCTCAGGCTCCGGGTGCTTTTCCGGTTGAATGGAAAGTTAAACTGAGGTATACTGTTAAAGCACAGCAACGATGCATTCAATGAGAATGAGTCAGTGAGTATTCGGTTGGAGGAAGATATAATGAAGAGTCTTAGGATAGATCCTGACATGAAAGAAAAATGGCCGCAGACCAGGGTTGGATGTTTACAGTACCAGGTGAAAGTGGAAAAGAAAAATGAAGATATGTGGTCATATCTGAAGAAAGATGTTTTTAAAAAGACCAGAGACGCTATCTTTGATTATGGTGTGAATGATATACCGAATATTAAGGAATCACGTCTTGCATACAAGGCATTTGGCAAAGATCCGAGCCGTTACAGAGTATCCTCTGAGGCGCTGATCCGGCGAATTGGGCAGGGCAAAGGTCTGTATGAGGTGAATACAGTTGTGGATGTGAATAATCTGATCTCTATAGAATCTGGCTTCTCTGTTGGCTCCTATGATTGCAGCAAGATTGCAGATCAGCTGATATTCCGTATTGGAAGAGATGGAGAGACATATAAAGGAATCGGAAAAGAAGAGATTAAGATTGACTGTCTGCCGGTTCTTGCAGATGCAGAGGGAGCAATTGGAAGCTCCACCAGTGATTCAGAGCGTGCGATGATTACAGAAGATGCAACGGAAGTATTGACACTGATCTATTCATTTTCTGATAGTCAGGATTTGGAAAAAGCAATGGAATATGGTACAAAATATCTGGAACAATATGCCGGTGCATCCGGTATTCATTGCTGGATTGTAGAATAAAGAGAAATTGTGAGGAATAATATGATAGATTTGGAGACACTGAATCCGCCTCAGCGCGAGGCGGTACAGCATACAGAAGGACCGCTCCTGATTCTGGCAGGTGCAGGATCGGGAAAAACCAGAGTGCTTACCCACAGGATCGCATATCTGATCGAGGAAAAGGGCGTAAACCCATGGAATATACTGGCAATCACATTTACTAACAAAGCTGCGGGTGAAATGCGGGAACGTGTGGATAAGATTGTAGGATTTGGCGCAGAAAGTATCTGGGTAAGTACATTTCATTCAACCTGCGTGCGGATTCTGAGAAGATACATAGACAGGCTTGGCTATGACAACAGTTTTACTATATACGATACTGATGATCAGAAGACACTGATGAAGGATATCTGCAAATATCTGCAGATTGATACGAAGGTATTTAAAGAACGTAATCTTTTATCAGCCATATCTTCGGCAAAGAATGAAATGATCACGCCGGAGGAGTACCGTCTGAAAGCAGAGGGTGACTTCGGACGGCAGAAAATCGCAACGGTATATGAAGAATACGAGAAACAGATGCGTGCCAACAATGCATTGGACTTTGATGATCTGCTTCTGAAAGCGGTACAGCTGTTTCAGACACAGCCGGATGTGCTGGAGTATTATCAGGAAAGATTCCGTTATATCATGGTGGATGAGTATCAGGATACTAATACGGTACAGTTTCAGTTTGTAAGCATTTTGGCAGCGAAGTATCGTAACTTGTGTGTGGTTGGTGATGATGATCAGTCTATTTACAAATTCCGTGGTGCTAATATTCGTAATATTCTGGATTTTGAGCAGGTATTTTCAGATGCAAAAGTGATCAAACTGGAACAGAATTACCGTTCTACAGGTACGATCCTGAATGCGGCCAATTCTGTGATCCGCAATAACCGCGGCAGAAAGGATAAAACGCTGTGGACGGATAATGACGAGGGCGATAAGATTCAGTTCCGCCAGTTTGATTCTGCCTATGATGAGGCAGAGTTTATTGTAGATGATATCTGCAGAAAGACCCGTGGCAATGGGGCAAATTATAATGATTTTGCAATCCTTTATAGAACCAACGCCCAGTCCCGTCTGTTCGAGGAGAAATTTGTTACAGCGAATATTCCATATAAGATCGTGGGCGGTATCAATTTCTACGCCCGCAAGGAGATCAAGGATGTACTGGCATATCTGAAGACAATCGATAATGCTAAAGATGATATCGCAGTCCGCCGTATTATCAATGTGCCGAAACGAGGTATCGGACTAACCAGTGTGAATCGTGTGCAGGAGTATGCGCTTGCCCGAGAACTGGGATTCTATGAAGCATTGATGGGAGTAGAATTTATCCCGAATATTGGCAGGGGCGCATCAAAAATGGAATCCTTTGTAGCACTCATTGAGCATTTCAAAATGGATGCAGAACGGATTAAAATATCTGAATTAGTAGATGAGATTCTGGAAGAAACAGGTTATCTGGAAGAATTGAAGGGTGAAGGCGAGATTGAAGCAGAAGCACGTATTGAAAATATCGATGAGTTGAAGAATAAGATTATTGCATACGAAGAAGTCTGCGAAGACCAGGGAGAAACGGCAACATTGAGCGGATTTCTGGAGGAAGTGGCGCTGGTAGCTGATATCGACAGTCTGGAAGAGGACAGCGATTACGTGGTATTGATGACACTTCACAGTGCAAAAGGACTGGAATTCCCACAGGTGTATCTGGCAGGTATGGAAGATGGCGTATTTCCAAGTTATATGTGCATCACTTCGGACGATAAGAGCGAGATTGAGGAGGAACGGAGACTTTGCTACGTGGGAATCACAAGAGCAGAACAGGAACTGACGCTGACCTATGCAAGAAGACGTATGATCCGTGGTGAAATGCAGTATAATAAGATGTCCAGATTCTTAAAAGAGATTCCGGTTGAGCTATTATCCGATGGAGATGCATTTAAGAATGAGAAACCGGAACCACCGGTACAGACAGCATATCAGCAGGCAAAGAAAAGCTTCCATACGAAAGCATTTCAGGCAAAACCGATTCAGCAGTTCAAGGTCGCAGACGGCAAAGGACCTGGCTATGACGTGGGCGACAGAGTTCGTCACATGAAGTTTGGAGATGGACTTGTGACCGCAATCACAGAGGGCGGAAGAGATTATGAAGTGACTGTACAGTTTGATCAGGCAGGTCAGAAAAAGATGTTTGCAACATTTGCGAGACTGCAGAAAGTTGATTAAGAAATCCGTTAAGAAACGCGGGTATATTTTGTTAAAAAAAGTAGTAATCGGCAGGCTTAGGTGTTATAATAAACACATCATAGCCGGGCTTTGAATCCCGGCATCATCAATACATGGTAAGCGGAAAGGAGCGGGAGCATGAATATGAACATGAACAAGCTTGAGGAAGTTCTGGCTACTTCCAAATTAAATGAACTGATCCACAAGAAAGAGGAAGATGAGAAGAATTGTAAGATCATTCTTATGATTCTGGCTATTATCGGAGCAGTTGCAGCAGTAGCAGGTATCGCATATGCAGTATACTGTTTCCTGACACCGGATTATCTGGAAGATTTTGAAGAAGACTTTGAAGACGATTTCGATGATGACTTTTTCAACGAAGAGGATCAGGTATAGTTAGACAGTTCAGATGCAAAGGGCACTTCGATTGAAGTGCCTTTTTGTATCGTTCAGAGCCACGCAGAATCTCAGTTCAGGGATGTGTCGTGTTTACACGAACAAGATCCCTGAACTGAGATTCTATGTGGTGGATACGCACACTGATGAAATGCGAAGCATTTTGGAAGTGGCTCTGAACGATGATTAAGATAGAAGAAATGGATAGGATAGAAGATGAAAAAAGGACAGATCGTAGAAGGAATTGTAACGAAGGTAGATTTCCCGAATAAAGGAATTGTGAAAGTCGAGGGAGAGGAAAAGACTCTGATCGTAAAAAATGCCATACCGGGACAGAAGGTGAAGGCATCGATTAATAAGATGCGCAAAGGCAAAGCAGAAGGAAGACTCCTGGAAGTGCTGGAGCCGTCAGCGGACGAAGTGACATCACCATGTCCGCATTTTGGAGCTTGCGGAGGCTGCACGTATCAGTCATTACCATATGAATGTCAGCTTCATATGAAGGAAGAACAGGTTAAAGCCATGATGGATGAGGCTGTTAACGGTGATTATGTATGGGAAGGTGTCAGTCCAAGCCCGGCAATCAGCGAATATCGCAATAAGATGGAATTCTCATTTGGTGATGAATATAAAGACGGACCGTTGGCACTCGGTATGCACAAGCGCGGAAGTTTTCATGATATTGTCAATGTGCCGGAATGTCAGATTGTAGATCAGGATTTCCGTAAGATTCTTACTTGTACATTAGAGTGTGCGTCAGAGAGTGGACTTCCGTATTATCATAAAATGCGCCACGATGGATATTTCCGTCATCTGCTGGTACGAAAAGCTGTAAAGACCGGACAGATTCTTGTCGATCTGGTAACGACAACAGAGTCGGATGCATTTGATATGAAGAAATGGGCAGAAGCACTGCAGAATCTGGAGTTGAAAGGACGCATCGCAGGCATTCTACATACCTCCAATGACAGTCTGGCAGATGTAGTAAAAGACGAAGGAACCGAGATCATCTACGGACAGAATTATTTTTATGAAGAACTGCTGGGACTGAAATTCAAGATCACACCGTTCTCATTCTTCCAGACTAATTCACTGGGAGCAGAAGTATTGTATGAAAAAGCAAGAGAATATATCGGAGACACCAAAGATAAAGTCGTATTCGATCTGTACAGTGGAACCGGAACCATCGCACAGATTCTTGCTCCAGTCGCAAAGAAAGTCGTTGGCGTAGAGATCGTAGAAGAAGCAGTAGAGGCAGCCAAAGAAAATGCGGCACTGAACGGACTGGATAATTGCTCATTTTGGGCCGGTGATGTACTGAAAGTAATCGATGAACTGGGCGAAGTACCAGATCTGATCATGCTCGATCCACCGCGTGACGGCGTACATCCAAAGGCACTGGAGAAGATTTGCAATTTCGGCGTGAACAGACTGGTGTATATTGCATGTAAGCCGACCAGTCTTGCAAGAGATCTTGAGATGCTGCAGGGAAGAGGGTATAGAGTGGAAAGGATCGCGTGCATCGATTTATTCCCGAGTACGGTGCATGTTGAGACGGTATGCCTTTTAAGTAGGGGAAAAGTTGATGGATATGTAAATGTTGACTTAGATACTGACAAAATCGTTAGCAAGTCTAAAACTGGAACTGCAACTTATAAAGAAATTAAAGAATATATTAATGATAAGTACGGATTTACAGTTAGTTCACTTAACATTGCTCAGGTAAAAGACAAATGTGGTTTAAATAAGCGTAATAATTACAACAAGGGTAAAGAAGGGCATAAGGTTCCTGCGTGCCCTGAAAAGAAAGAAAAAGCCATTAAAGAAGCTTTCGCGCATTTTGGTTTAGTATAGAATTAAATATTTGGATTTCCCGGATCTTATTGTCCGGGATTTTTTTCGCCGATTTTGTGACCTTATAGGGGCAAAAAAAATAGCTTTTCTTACATATAAACAGCGGAGGTGTTTATATGAACAGAAGAATCTATTATGATGGAGCCCTTATTAACAAGATAGGTATTGACCGTATCGTAATTAAGAAAGTGGTTCTTAAAGAAATTAATGCTGAAAAATTAGACACAGCGTTGACTTGTTGATTTAATCGGTCCCGATATGAAAAAAGTAAGAGATAAGGAAAGAATTAAGGATATCACAAAGAAGGAAATTAAGAATATTAGCACCTTTGTTTTCTATATGTTGCACTATGTCAAGTAGGTCTTGTGTGGATCTGCCTAATCTTGAGAATTCTTCCACGTAAACAGTGTCATCCTCGCGGATAAAATCTAACATCTCAATAAGTTTAGGTCGATTAGTATCTTTACCTGTGATTTTTTCAATATACCACTTGTCAATATTGTATTTATCAAGAGCTTCATTCTGTCTTGCCTCGTTTTGATCTGTTGTTGATAAGCAAGTACGTGATATTATAATGCAGTTGGCAAATGAAGAAACATTTGGGGTTGTGATTGAGGAACAAGTTGGTGAAAGTATTGATATAAAAGAAATTGAAAAAGCACTTGATCAGGCATATAAGGATGTACGTCAAGCACAAGGAAGACAACACAAACTAGAAATTGAACAAGATAAATTAGATGTTACAAGCAAGCATTATGATCGTATGTATGAAAGCATTAATAGAA
>OLNL01001126.1_pt1 | contig 26190 bp, 19 predicted proteins | sample 1672181 | NCBI WGS metagenome assembly OLNL01 (sample SAMEA3136656, study PRJEB25190) | human gut metagenome | biome: human gut; feature: human-associated habitat; material: faeces | place: Austria | collected 2013
TAGGCGAGAATTGTGCGGTATTGCCTAAAGTTTTTCGCCAGGCCTTTTTTCAAAAAGGCCGCGCTGGTTACTGGACATCCTTATAAATATCGGCCAGGTTCAGCAGAATCTCGGTTGCCTTATCCATAGCCTCTACCGTGATGCCTTCGCACGGGCCATGGTAGTTAAAGCCGCCGGTGCCAAGGTTCGGGCAGGGCAGGCCCATGTAAGACAGGGTCGCGCCGTCCGTGCCGCCGCGAATGGGCGTTTCCAGCGGCTCCAGGCCAGCCTTGTGGATGGCGGCGCGGGCATTTTCCACCAGATGGAAATGCGGCTTGATCTTTTCCAGCATGCTGAAATAGCTGTCCTTCAGCTCCAGCTCCACGGTGCCTTCGCCATACTTTTCGTTCAGCAGCTTGGCAATGTGGCGCATGGTCTCCTTGCGGGCGGCAAAGCTTTCGGCACTGTGGTCACGCACAATGTAGCCCAGCTTGGCGCCGGTCACATCGCCTTCCATGCTGCACAGGTGGTAGAAACCCTCGCGGTTCTCAGTGTATTCGGGGCGGTCGTAATACGGCAGGGCGTTGTGGAACTCAATGGCAATGTTCTGCGCATTCTTCATGGCGTTCTTTGCGCTGCCCGGATGGACCGAGAAGCCGTGTACCGTGACAAAAGCAGCGGCAGCGTTAAAGTTTTCATAGCTGATTTCGCCCGCTTCGTCGCCGTCCACCGTGTAGGCATAGGCTGCGCCAAAATGCTCCACATCAAACAGGTCAGCACCCTGGCCAACCTCCTCATCGGGGGTAAAGCCCACGCAGATCTTGCCGTGGGGGCGGTTTTCTTTCTGCAGGATCTCCAGCATGGTCATAATCTCGGCCACACCAGCTTTGTCGTCCGCACCCAGCAGGGTGGTGCCATCGGTGGTGATCAGGGTTTGGCCCTTGAGCTTTGCCAGGAATGGGAACTGCCTGGTGCTGAGAACTGCGCCGGTACCGGGCAGGACAACATCGCCGCCGTCATAATTTTCATGGATCTGGGGCTTCACATTCTCGCCCGGTGCATCGGGGGAAGTATCCATATGGGCAATAAATCCAAGGCCCTTGGCAGCTTCGTGGCCGGGGGTGGCGGGCAGCGTGGCGTAAACATAGCAGTGCTCATCCACATGGGCATCCGCAAGGCCAAGGTCCTGCAGCTCCTTGACCAGCATGCGGGCCAGGTCAAACTGGCGGGCGGTGGTGGGGTGGGTATCGCTTACGGGGTCCGAGGTGGTATACACCTTAACGTAATTCAGCAAACGTTCATAAGCGCGCATAAAATCTGATTCTCCTTTATTGTATAATGGTTGCACTGGGGGTATTGTACCACAAAAAACAGCATTTTCCAAGGTCAGACCCTTTTCAAGCTGTAACTTTTATGTTAGAATTGGTTGTATATAGGGGAAGTGTTGGCTTTATGGGCATTGGAAAATGCCCGACGCTGCTGCGCCTACCACCAAAAGTTCGTCCCCTGACAGGAGGAAACCATGGCAGATACCATTTTCAAAGATAAAACCTTGTTGATCACCGGCGGCACCGGCAGCTTTGGCCACACCGTGCTCAAGCATTTTTTGACGACTGATATCGGCGAGATCCGCATTTTCAGCCGTGACGAGAAAAAGCAGGATGACATGCGCCATGAGCTGCAGGCCAACTATCCTGACTATTACAATAAAGTCAAGTTCTACATCGGCGATGTGCGCAACATCCAGAGCCTGCGCGATGTGATGCCCGGCGTCAACTTTATCTTCCATGCCGCTGCGCTCAAGCAGGTTCCTTCCTGCGAGTTTTTCCCCATGGAGGCCGTGCGCACCAACATTGAGGGCACCGACAACATGCTGCATGCCGCCATTGAAGCAGGCGTGGAGCGCGTGGTCTGCCTTTCTACCGATAAAGCCGCTTACCCCATCAATGCCATGGGCATCTCCAAGGCCATGATGGAGCATGTTATCACTGCCAACGCGCGTGTCAGCGCACAGCGCGGCGGCCCGGTCATCTGCTGCACCCGTTACGGCAACGTGATGTGCAGCCGCGGCAGCGTGATTCCGCTGTTTGTGGAGCAGATCAAGGCCGGCAACCCCATTACCATCACCGATCCCAACATGACCCGCTTTTTGATGAACCTGGATGAGGCCGTTGACCTTGTCATGTTTGCCTTTGAGCACGCCAATCCGGGCGATCTGTTCATCCAGAAATCCGATGCTTCCACCATTGGCGATCTGGCCAAAGCCGTGCAGCAGCTGTTTGGCGACACCGGTACCCGCGTGATCGGCACCCGCCACGGCGAAAAGCTGTACGAGACCCTGATGACCAAGGAAGAGCGGATGCGCAGCGAGGATATGGGCAACTATTACCGCGTTGCCGCCGACAACCGCGACTTGAACTATGACAAGTACTTCATCAAGGGCCAGGTTCACACCCAGGCCGATGAAGATTATACCAGCCACAACACCCGCCGCCTGGATGTGGAGGGCACCATCAAAAAGATCATGACCACCGAGTACATCCAGGAAGCACTGAAAGAGGCAGGCAAGGCATGAACATTCTTGTCACCGGGGCAAAGGGGTTTGTCGGGCGCAATCTGTGTGAAAACCTGAAAAATATCCGCGATGGCAAAAACCGCACCCGCCCGGCCCTGAACATTACTGATATTTTTGAGTATGACCTGGACACGGCTCCGGCGCTGCTGGATGAATACTGCGCCAAGGCAGACTTTGTATTCAACCTGGCCGGGGTCAACCGCCCCAAAGTGGAAAGTGAGTTCATGGCGGGCAATTTCGGCTTTGCCTCCACCCTGCTGGATACGCTGAAAGCCCACGGCAACACCTGCCCGGTGATGCTGTCCAGCTCCATTCAGGCCACGCTGATCGGCCGCTATGGCAAAAGCGATTACGGCAAAAGCAAGCTGGCCGGAGAAGAACTGTTCTTTGAATACAGCAAAACCACCGGCGCCCCGGTGCTGGTTTACCGCTTTCCCAACCTGTTTGGCAAATGGTGCCGCCCCAACTACAACAGCGCCGTGGCTACTTTTTGCCACAACATTGCCAACGGCCTGCCCATCACCGTCAATGACCGCGCAACTGAGCTGGAACTGCTGTACATTGACGATCTGGTAGAAGAGATGCTGGATGCGCTGGAAGCTGCGCCCCACCGCTGCAATTATGACGGCCTTACCCCGGTGCCTGCCGTGGATGGCCGTTACTGCTTTGCTCCCGTCACCCACAAAGTGACCCTTGGGGAGATTGTGGATCTGTTAGAACAGTTCCACGCCCAGCCCGCCACGCTGGTGGTGCCGGAGATCCCGGCGGGCAGCTTTGCCAAAAAGCTGTATTCCACCTATCTTTCCTACCTGCCCAAAGAGCGGATTGCCTTCCCCTTAAAAGTCAACACAGACGAGCGCGGCAGCTTTACCGAGCTGCTGAAAACCGAAAACTGCGGCCAGTTCAGCGTGAACATTTCCAAGCCCGGCATTACCAAGGGCCAGCACTGGCACAACACCAAGTGGGAATTTTTTATTGTGGTTTCCGGCCACGGGCTGATCCAGGAGCGCAAAGTTGGCTGTGACGAAGTGATGGAGTTTGAGGTGTGGGGCGATAAGCCCACCGCCGTGCAGATGCTGCCCGGCTGCACCCACAACATCATCAACTTAAGCGATACTGAAAACCTTGTGACCCTGATGTGGGCCAACGAACCGTTTGACCCCGCCAAGCCGGACACGTTCTTTTTGAAAGTGTAACATTTTAAACGTATATACTCAGGTAGGAGTTAGGAGTTTTGAAACCTGGGCAAGGTAAATGTCTCAGAACATTCAAAGCCGTTCCCTGCGAAACTCTTTATCGTTTGCGGAAGACAATAAAACCAGCAGTCGTTCTTCAACGCCTAACTCCTCACTCCTACCTCCTAACTGTATCGGGTGTTTTACAATGAACAAGCTCAAACTTATGACCATTATCGGCACGCGGCCGGAGATCATTCGGCTGTCGGCTGTGATTAAAAAGTGTGATGTGTATTTTGACCAGATTCTAGTCCACACCGGCCAGAACTATGATTATAACCTGAATCAGGTATTCTTTGAGGACCTGGGCCTGCGTGCGCCGGATTTCTATCTGGATGCCGTCGGCAAGGACCTGGGTGAAACCATCGGCAACATTATTGCCAAGTCCTACTCCCTGATGGTGGAACAGAAGCCCGATGCCCTGCTGATTCTGGGCGATACCAACAGCTGCCTTTCCGCCATTGCGGCCAAGCGGCTGCACATTCCCATCTTCCACATGGAAGCCGGCAACCGCTGCTTTGACGAGTGCCTGCCTGAGGAAACCAACCGCCGCATTGTGGACCACATTTCCGATGTGAACATGTGCTATTCCGAGCATGCCCGCCGTTACCTGAATGCCGAAGGCACCGCCAAGGAGCGCACCTTTGTGACCGGTTCCCCCATGGCGGAAGTGCTGCACGCCAACCTGGCCAAGATCGAAGCCAGCGATGTGCTGGAGCGCCTGGGGCTGGAGCCGCACAAATACATGCTGCTTTCCGCCCACCGCGAGGAGAACATTGATACCGAAAAGAACTTTATCGACCTGTTCACCTCCATCAATCACCTGGCCCAGACCTATGATATACCCATTCTGTATTCCTGCCATCCGCGCAGCAAAAAGCGGCTGGACGCCATGGGCTTCCAGCTGGACGAGCGCGTAAAGCTGCATGAGCCCCTGGGCTTCCATGATTACAACCATCTGCAGATGAACGCGTTTGCCGTGGTCAGCGATTCCGGCACCCTGCCGGAGGAATCCAGCTTCTTTACCAGCGTGGGACATCCGTTCCCGGCTGTCTGCATCCGTACCTCCACCGAGCGACCTGAAGCACTGGACAAAGGCTGCTTTGTGCTGGCCGGCATCAGCGAGGGCGGCGTGGAACAGGCGGTTGCCACCGCCGTTGCCATGAACGCCAACGGCGACAACGGCATCCCCGTCCCCTACTACACTGAAGACGTTTCCACCAAGGTCGTCAAGATCATCCAGAGCTACACCGGGGTGGTTAATAAGATGGTGTGGAGAAAAAACTGAGTTTTTTTAGTTAGGAGGTAGGAGTGAGGAGTGAGGAGTTGGGAGTTTTTTGAGGCTGCGACAAGCTGAATGCTTTGGAACGGTCAAGATCGTTCCCTACAGAGCATTTTATAGATTGCAAAAGACCTCAAGTCTAGCAGCCGTTCTTCAACTCCTAACTCCTAACTTTCGAAAGGTGTGTGCCCTTTGCCCTCTCAAAAAAAGATTCTTGTTGTTACGCAGCATTTCTGGCCGGAAAATTTCCGCATCAATGATATTGTGGAAGGTTTTTTGCAGGATGGCATTGCGGTGGATGTGCTTTGCGGGCTGCCCAATTACCCAAAAGGCGAATGGTTCCCCGGTTACAGCGCCGCCGGCCCTTTTGAAGAAGAATGGCACGGTGCCCGCCTGTACCGTTGCAAAGAGGTTCCTCGCAGGGGCAACACCTCGGTCAACATTTTTTTGAACTATATCAGCTGGCCGTGGTACGCCGCCCATGCGCTGCACCGTCTGCCGGGCGGGTACGATGCGGTGTTCTGCTTTAACACCAGCCCGGTACTGATGTGCTGGCCCGCCATCCGCTATGCCAAAAAGCACCACATTCCCTTTACCAACTATGTGCTGGATATCTGGCCCGAAAACCTGTACAGCGTGCTGAATGTGAAGAACAAAGCCCTGCGCGCGATTGCCCAGGGTGTAAGCGACGCTTTATATAAGAAGGCCGACCGACTGATTGCCATGAGTGAGCCGCTGCAGCAGCGGCTGTGCCAGCGCACCGGTATGCCGCCGCAAAAAATTGCTGTGATCCCGCAGTACTGCGAGGATTTTTACGCCGTTCCTCAGCCGGATGCCGCTTTGCAGGCGCAGTTCGGCGGGCGGTTCAACTTGGTGTTTACCGGCACTTTTACCCCCGCCCAAAGCCTGGAGACCGTCATCACGGCGGTGCAGGATGCGCGCAGCCGCGGGGCGGATATGTTGCACCTGTTGCTGGTGGGCGATGGCATGAGCCGCGCCGCGCTGGAAGCCAAAGTGAAAGAGCTGCACGCCGAGGATGCCGTTACGTTTTACGGCAGTGTTCCGGCAACGGATATCCCCAAGTTCACCGCGCTGGCCGATGCTTTGATCGTCTGCCTGTCGGATTCGCCGGACTTGGGGCTGACCGTACCGGCCAAGGTTGCCAGTTATATGGCCGCCGGCAAGCCGGTCCTGGCCAGTATGGACGGTGCCGGCAATGCGGCGGTTGCCGCGGCGGGCGGGGTAAGTTCCCCTGCCTGTGATGCCGCTGCCCTGGCAGACAACCTGCTGGCACTGACCCGCATGGACGCCGCCCAGCGCGCCGCCATGGGCCAGAGCGCCAAAGAATATTATCTTGCGCATTACCGCCGCAGCGAGCTGCTGCGCAAACTGGAACATTTTATTTTGGAAGGCCGCGTTTGATGCCAAACCGGCCGTTCCCCTGATGTGAGGTGCCCTTTTGAATCACCCAGCCAAAATTCTTGTTATCATTCCCTGTTATAATGAGGAAGCCAACATCGTCAGCACCGTGGAACGCCTGCGTGCCACCTGCCCGCAGGTTGACTTTTTGATCATCAACGATTGTTCCACCGACCGCTCGGCTGAATTGCTGGCGGAACATGGCTACCCGTTTTTGGATCTGCCGGTCAACCTTGGCATTGGCGGCGGCGTGCAGTGCGGTTATCGCTATGCCCGCGCCAATGGTTATGATGTTGCTGTGCAGATGGACGGTGACGGCCAGCACGACCCCGCTTATCTGATGCAGGTCGTTCAGCCGGTATTGGACGGCAAGCTGGATATGTGCATCGGCAGCCGCTTTATCAAGTGCGAAGGCTTCCAGACAAGCTTTATGCGCCGGGTCGGCATCCGCTTTTTAAGCTGGCTCATCCATATTCTCTGTGGTCAGCGCATTCTGGATGTCACCAGTGGTTTCCGTGCCACCGGTCCCCAGCTAACCGCCTATTTTGCGGAGCATTATGCTTCGGATTATCCGGAGCCGGAAGCCATTCTGGCTGCCACGCTGGCCGGGTTCCGCGTAGGCGAAGCCCCGGTCGTCATGAAAGAACGTCAGGGCGGCGTTTCCAGCATTCGCAGTTTTAAAAGCGCGTATTACATGATCAAGGTTTCCCTGTCTTTGATCATTGACCGCCTTTCTATCAAGAAAATCCACCAGCCGAAAAGCAAATAAGGAGGCACAACGCCCATGACGGCACATTTCCAGTTTTTTATGATTTTGGGTGCGGCCATCCTGCTGCTGATTATTTTTGCGCTGCTGAAAAAGGGCCAAATGAGCGTAAAATACAGCCTTCTCTGGCTGGCACTGGCCGTGGTTCTTGTCATCTTTGCGGTATTCCCCTATGTTGTTTACGTCCTGCGTGATCTGCTGGATGTACAAATGCCGGTCAACCTGGTATTTATGCTCATGTTCTGCTTTGTGCTGCTGGTGCTGCTTAGTTTAAGCATCGGCGTCAGCCAGCTTGCGGATAAGTGCAAGCGCCTTACCCAGGAAAACGCTATCCTGGAAAAGCGCGTGCGGGATTTGGAGAAAAAACTCAGCGGCAAATAATCCCGCCAAAGGAGTTTGAGGATGGAACTGACAACACTGCTATTTCTTGGCTTTTTTGCGGCAGTGGCGCTTATGAACTATACCCTGCCCCGTGTTCTGCGCCCTTACTGTCTGCTGGCTGCCAGCTACCTGTTTTACTGTTGGGGGGCCAACGACCGCCTGCTGGTACCGGTTTTGGTTGCGGCAACACTGGTCACATGGGGCTGCGGGCTGGTGATCGGCAAATGCCGGATAGGTCCCGTGCGGGTGATTTTCCTGCTTTTGGCGGTGTTCACCTGTGTGGGGCTTTTGTTCTATTACAAATACTGGAACCTGTTAGCGGCAGATATCCTGAGCGGCACGGTATTGCAGCCCCGCACGGATATGGTTACCCCGCTGGGCCTGGGCTACTTTACCCTTGCTGCGCTCAGCTACACCATTGATGTATACAAGCGCCGCTGCAAGGTTGAGCTGAACCCGCTGCATTATGCGCTGTTCGTTAGCTTTTTTCCCACCATGACCACCGGCCCCATTGAGCGGTACCCCCATTTTCGGCCACAGATCCACAAATCCCGCCGGTTCAGCTACACCCGGTGTGCGGGCGGTGCGTTCCGCATGCTGTGGGGCTACACCAAAAAGATGGTCCTGGCGGACAACATGAACCTGTACATCAAGATGGTGTACGATACCCCCGCTGAGATGAATGGCCCCAACCTGGTGGCCGCCACCCTGCTGTTCAGCCTGCGGCTCTACCTGGATTTTTCCGGCTGTTGCGATATCGCCATCGGTGCTGCCCGCATTTTGGGGTATGATCTGCTGGAAAACTTTCACAGCCCGTTCGAGGCTACCAGCTTTGCCGGGTTGTGGCAGCGCTGGCACATGAGCCTGACTGGCTGGCTGCGGGATTATATCTACATTCCTCTTGGCGGCAGCCGCTGCAATGTGGTGCGCCATATGCTGAACACGCTGATCGTGTTTGCCGTCAGCGGCCTATGGCACGGGGCTGACCTGCGCTATCTGGAATGGGGCATTGCCTGCGGCGTGATTTCAGTCATTGCCCAGCTGAGCAAAGCTCCACGCAAAGTGCTGTGGCGCTATAACCCGCTGTACCGCGAGCCTGCCGTGCAGACATTCCTCCAGCGCTGCATCACCTACCTGCTGTTCAGCTTTACAATGGTGTTTTTTGCTTCCGCCATTTACAACGCTGCCCCCGGCGAGGTATTCGCCGGAATACTGCAGGGCTGGCAGGGCGGCTTTGCGGCTGGATGGGAAAGCGTTACCAATCTGGTCACCAGCAGCGGCATTGACGGCCGCCTGCCGGTGGTGTTGACCTGCGGTACCGCCATTGTGCTGGCCATGGAGCACAACGGCAACAATGTTGCCCGCTGGATCCGCAAGCAGTGCTTTGTGCTGCGTTGGACGGTCTATTATGCCGCTGCGGTATCCATCTTGTTCTTTGCCGCGTTCGGGCAGTCGGCGTTCATTTACCAGCAATTTTAACGGGGGAGGGAGAACAATTATGCCAACACAGACCCCTGCTTCCGCCCCGCGCGGCACCCAAAAGGTCAGCCGCAGTGCTGTTGCCGCCCCGGCCCGCAAGCCCACCACAAAGCAAAAAAAATCCGCTCCCTCACCGCGCAGACGCTCCAAAAAGCCAAATATCTTCGTTCGCTTTTTGCATGGTTTGGTCCGCCGGTTATACTTTGGCAGCAAAACGTTGTTCAAGTTTGCCCTGTTCATTCCCATTCTGGTTTTCATGGTCTGGTTCAGCTATACGGTAGACCGCAGCGGCCTGTTCCAGGGTGAGCTTGCCCCCCGCCGCATTGTGGACTTGATGCTGCAGGGCTATGATGTGAGCAACTTTGAGCAGATGAACGAAATTGAGCGCGAGGTTGTCCAGCTGTTTGCACAGGATGTTCCGGACACCCCGGAAGTGATCGGCATTGGCTCCAGCCGCGTATTACAGTTCACACGGGAACTTGTCGGAACCGACAGTTTTTTCAACATGGGCGTTACCGGCGCGGATGTGCGCGATAACATGACCAGCTATTATAAGATGGTCTGTTACGGCAAAGCGCCCAAGGTGCTAATTTGGAGCGTGGATCCCTGGGTGCTGTATGGGGACGAAGCCGCCTTTGACAAGCGCGCCGATGTGGAGCTGTACAACGAATTTTTGACTAAGGTTCTCGGTGTTGAAACCGACTATGAGGAAGAGGACCGCGTGGCGCTGTGGAAAGCGCTGGTGGAACCGGCTTATTTTCAGGGCAATGTAGACTATTACTTAAAGAACCGCGGCCAGAGCGTTGTGACGGATGACAATGGCAACCCCATTGACTTTAACCCGGTGGACGGCGACCCTTACGAGCAGCCCACCACCATCAAGCGCTCTGACGGCAGTGTGCTGTATGACCCCGCATTCCGGGATGCCAACCCCGACCAGGTGCGCGCCCTTGCCGCCGAAGCCTGCCCCACGTTCAACAGCGTACATATGGAAGGGTTCGACTCGCTTTCCCCCAAGCAGGAAGAAGCGTTTGACAAGTTCATCCAGTATGCGCAAAACCAGGGCACCACGGTGATTTTGGCCCTCTCCCCCTGGCACCCGTACCTGTATGACTTTCTGCTGACGGAAACCGACCAGCACCAGGGCTTTTTTGAAACCGAAAACTGGATCCGCCAGTATGCGCATGACTACAATATTCCGCTGTACGGCAGTTATGACCCCACCTGCATTAAGGGGTTGGATGAGACCGACTTTTTCGATGGCCTGCACTGCAAGGGCTGCGGCATCGCCAAGTTCTTCCCCGGTGTGCCGCAGGTGTTGCAGGATGTTGAAAACAACACCCTGCCCGACCCCCTCAGCGTGACCCCGCGCACCACCCTGCCGGTGGATGGCGAGGAGAATGTTGAAAACGTCGGGTAAGCGCTTTGCTTCTTTTGGCAGGTTGTTCCCTGCTTGATTTTCGCCTTTTGCTTACGACTTATAAAACCAGCCGCCTGCTTTGTGCATTTGCACGGCAGGCGGCTGGTTTTTACGTTCGTTTATTATTAAGGGCAACACCGCAATATACCCAAATTGCGGGGCCGCTTTTTTCAAAATTCTGCCTGCATTGTTTGGCTGCCGGTTCCGCGCAGCTGCATTATTTTTCCCATGGGCTGCGGATAATTTCGCCGCTGTCCACTTTCATGCAGCGCTCCACGGTCGCCCCGGCTTTGATGGTTGCACGGGGGGCGGCGTGCACACCGTCTTCCAGCACGGCGTTATGGTCCACAATGGCACCGGCATTGATGATGCACCCTGCCCCCACTTTGGTTCCTGCGCCCACAAAGGCAAATGGCAGCACCACGGTCCCTGCCCCCAGGGCTGCGCTGCTGCATACTTCTGCCGCCGGGTGTTCAAACACCGGTGTCTGGTAGCCCGCAGCCACCAGCTTTTGCAGCCATTGCAGCCGCAGCTCATTGTTGCCAAGGCCCACAAAAGCCGCGGTGCAGCGTTCCCTGATGGTGGGATCCAGGTAATCTGCCAGTTTGCCCGCAGCGTCCGGTGCCTGGTCATCCAGGTACAAAATACGGGAATAGCCGCCGGCTTCCGCCAGCATTTCTCCCAGCTGTGTGCCAAAGCCCCCCTTGCCAAGCACAAGGGCTGTGTGGAACAATTTCATTGCGATGCCCCTTTCCCATCCTGCCTTATAGCAGTATTTTCTGGTATGGTTATTATAGCACAAAAATCCTTATCAAAAAAGTCATACTTCACCCCGTTTTTCTCCATCAACTTTGACAAAAAGCCCTATCTTATTTTAAACACAATAGGAAGTGCGCCAAAAAAAGTTTTGGCTCTTGCTTTTTTGCGCTGCACGCTTTACACTTTAATTACAGAGATTTTCCGTACGGGTGTTTTGTGTGTTATTCTGTACACAGCCCGCCGGGGGATCCAGCCATACATTAAAGGATGGAGGGCGACTTTGTGCATTACACGAATCTTTTCGGACCATTCCCGGTCGGTTTGCGCAGCTGTGTTCTTCATGCGGTGTATTATAAGCATAATAGCCTTGTATAAGCGCAGTGTACCCGTGTACACCGCGCTCTTATTTTTTGAAGGAGGATCTGTAACATGCCGAACCGTAAAAAGGTTGCCATCATCATGGGTTCTGACAGTGACTGGCCGGTTGTAAAAAGTGCCTGCGGGGTGCTGAAAGATTTCGATGTACCGTTTGAGGCGCACATTCTTTCCGCCCACCGTACGCCGGAAGCCGCCGCTGCCTTTGCCAAATCTGCCCGCGCCAATGGTTACGGTGTTATCCTGTGCGCTGCCGGTATGGCGGCCCACCTGGCAGGTGCCTTTGCCGCCAACACCACTTTGCCGGTGGTCGGCATCCCGATGAAGGGCGGTGCCATGGACGGTCTGGATGCTCTGCTTGCTACCGTGCAGATGCCTTCCGGCTTCCCGGTTGCCACGGTTGCCCTGAACGGTGCCAAGAATGCCGCTTACCTGGCCGTTGCCATCCTGGCTGTTGCCGACGATGAGCTTGCCGCTAAGTTGGATCAGTTCCGTGCCGACACCGCCGCCGCCATTGCCAAAAAGGACGCCGCCATCGCTGCCGAAGCCGCAGCTATGTAACTTCAAATCCCGGTTTATTTGCTGTTGTTTTATCCCTTTTTATAAAAAGGATTCCATAAATCAATTCATGAAAGAATATAAAGGAGCGCATTACAATGAACGTTGAAATTAAAGAACAGATGTACGAAGGCAAAGCTAAGCAGGTATTCGCAACTTCTGACCCCGAAATCGTTATGGTTCATTACAAGGACGATGCCACCGCCGGCGACGGCGAAAAGAAGGGCACCATCCGCGATAAGGGCATTGTCAACAACAAGCTGTCCAACGCTCTGATGCAGAAGCTGGAAAAAGAAGGCATCCCCACCCATTATGTTGAGGAGCTGAACGACCGCGATACCCTGGTCAAGAAGGTTCAGATCGTTCCTCTGGAAGTCATCATCCGCAATGTTGCCGCCGGCCACTTCAGCCTGCGCATGGGCGTGCCCGAGGGCAAGGTGTTCAAGACCCCCATCCTGGAGTACAGCTACAAGAACGACGACCTGCATGACCCGTTCATCAACCATTATTACGCCTTGGCCCTTGACCTTGCCACCCAGGAAGAGCTGGACACCATTGCCAAGTACGCCTTCAAGGTCAACGAAGTGCTGAAGAAGATCATGCTGGATGCCAACATCCGCCTGATTGACTTCAAACTGGAGTTTGGCCGCCTGTCTGACGGCACCATCATTCTGGCTGACGAGATCAGCCCGGATACCTGCCGCTTCTGGGATGCCACCACCGGTGCCCACCTGGATAAAGACCTGTTCCGCCGCAGCCTTGGCGGTGAGGCCGATGCCTACCAGGAAGTTATGAAGCGCCTGCTGGGCTGATTGAACCAAGCTTAGTCCAGCCAATGTTCAGGGTGTACTGGAACCGCCGTTCGCTCTTCCGGTGCACCCTGCCATCGTTTGAAACAGGAAACGGAGAACTGAATGAAGGAGCTTTGTCCCGCCGAAGCACTGCATGAAGAATGCGGCGTGTTCGGTATCTATGATTCCACCGGCAAAACCAACATGGTCAGCGCCGTGTACAGCGCGTTGTATGCCCTGCAGCACCGCGGCCAGGAAAGCTGCGGCATTGCCCTGAACGTGGACGGTGTGCTGACCGGCTACCGCGATCTTGGCCTGGTCAGCGAGGTATTTACCCCGCGCGTGCTGGCTGACCTGCCGCAGAATGCCAAGATGGCCACCGGCCATGTGCGCTATGCCACCAGCGGCCAGCGCACCCGCGCCAACGCCCAGCCCATGGTTCTGCACCACTGCAAGGGCACTATGGCCATCTGCCACAACGGCAACCTGACCAATGCCCCCCAGCTGCGCCACAAGCTGGAAATGAACGGTTCGATCTTCCACGGCACTTCGGACACCGAGGTCATCGGCTATCTGCTGACCCAGAACCGCCTGATCAGCCCGGATATTGAAACAGCTGTCTGCCGCACGATGGAGCAGATCGTGGGTGCTTACAGCCTGGTCATTATGACCCACACCAAACTGATCGCCGCGCGCGATCCTAATGGCTTCCGCCCTCTCTGCATTGGCCAGCTGCCGGATGGCTCCGGCTGGGCTTTTGCTTCGGAATCCTGCGCGCTGGATGCTGTGGGCGCCCGCTTTGTGCGCGATGTACTGCCCGGCGAGATCGTGGTGGCAGACTACACCGGCCTGCGCACCATCCGCACCCACTGCGGCACCGCGCCGCACACGATGTGCGTGTTTGAGTACATTTATTTTGCCCGCCCCGATTCCATCATCGAGGGCACCTGCGTGCATGACGCCCGCCTGCAGGCCGGGCGCTTTCTGGCACAGGAGCATCCGGTGGAAGCCGATGTCGTCATCGGTGCGCCGGATTCCGGCCTGGATGCCGCCCTTGGCTATGCGCAGGAAAGCGGTATTCCCTATGGCGTGGGCTTTATTAAAAACAAATATGTGGGCCGCACCTTCATCCAGGGCTCCCAGGCCCAGCGTGAAAGCAGTGTGCGCATCAAATTGAACGCAATTTCCTCCACCGTTGCGGGCAAGCGCGTTGTGCTTGTGGATGACTCCATCGTGCGCGGCACCACCAGCGCCCGCACCATCAAGCTGCTGCGCGACGCCGGTGCCAAGGAAGTACACTACCGCATTTCGGCCCCGCCGTTTGCCCACCCCTGCTATTTCGGCACCGACATCCCGGACGAAAAAGACCTGATTGCCACCGGCCATACGGTGGAGGAGATCCGCCAGATCGTGGGGGCCGATTCCCTGGGCTACCTGAGCATTGAACATGTGACCCAGCTGGCCATCCACAGCAAGTGCGGGTTCTGCACCGGCTGCTTTACCGGCCATTACCCGGTGCCCGCCCCCAACGAGACGATGGACATTGTATACGATAAACCCCTGAGCCAGTCCCAGACCAAAAAACGCCTGTAAGCTGATAAGGAGAGAAACATAATGGAAAAAAGCTATTCTGCAAGCTACGCTGCCGCTGGTGTGGATATTACCGCCGGTTACAAGGCAGTTGACCTGATGAAGCAGCATGTTGCCCGCACCATGAACGAGCACTGCATTGGCGGCCTGGGCGGCTTTGGCGGCCTGTTTGAGCTGGACTGCACCGATATGCCCCACCCCGTGCTGATTTCCGGCACGGACGGCGTTGGTACCAAGCTGCGCATTGCCCAGTACATGAACAAACATGACACCGTTGGCATTGATTGCGTTGCCATGTGCGTGAACGATGTCATCTGCGCCGGTGCCAAGCCGCTGGTGTTCCTGGATTACATCGCCTGCGGCAAAAACGTGCCGGAGCGCATTGCCGAGCTGGTTGCCGGTGTAGCCGAAGGCTGCGTGCAGGCTGGCTGTGCCCTGGTTGGCGGTGAGACCGCCGAGATGCCCGGTTTTTACCCGGAGGACGAGTACGACCTGGCCGGCTTTACCGTTGGTGCTGTGGACAAGAGCAAGATCCTGGACAACTCCACCATGCAGCCCGGCGATGTGATCATCGCCCTGCCTTCCACCGGCGTACACTCCAACGGGTTCTCCCTGGTGCGCAAGATCTTTGACCTGGAGAACAACCCCGATGTGCTGAAAAAGACCTTTGACGGCATGGACAAGACCCTGGGCGAAGCCCTGCTGGCCCCCACCAAGATTTATGTCAAGCCTGTGCTGGCCGTGATGAAGGAAGTTACCGTCAAGGGCGTTTCCCACATCACCGGCGGCGGCTTCTACGAGAACATTCCCCGCAGCCTGAAAGCCGGCTGCTGCGCTGTGATCAAGAAGAGCGATGTGCGCACCCCCGTGCTGTTTGATGTGCTGGCTAAAGAGGGCAACATTCCGGAGCGCGATATGTTCAACACCTTCAACATGGGCGTTGGTATGATTTTGACCGTGGCTGCCGAGGATGCCGACAAGGCCATTGAGATCCTGAAAGCCAACGGCGAGGATGCTTACCGCCTTGGTGTGATTGGCGAAGGCAGCGGGGTGCAGCTGGTATGATGAAGATTGCTGTGCTGGTTTCCGGCGGCGGCACCAACCTGCAGGCCATCCTGGAAAGCGAACGCCGCGGGGAGAACCCCAACGGTAAGGTTACCCTGGTGGTTGCCAGCAAACCTGGTGTGTATGCGTTGGAACGCGCTGCAAACTTCGGCGTGGAAACCGCCGTGGTGCGCCGCAAGGATTACGCCACCAGCGAGGAGTTTGACACTGCCCTGCTGAGTGTGCTGAAAGACCATGGCATTGAGCTGGTGGTTCTGGCAGGATTTTTGAGCGTGCTGGGCCCCAGCGTGATTGCCGCTTACCCCAACCGCATCCTGAACATCCACCCCAGCCTGATTCCCAGCTTTTGCGGCCCCGGCTACTATGGCCTGAAAGTGCATGAGGAAGCGCTGAAGCGCGGCGTGAAAGTGACCGGCGCTACCGTCCACTTTGTCAACGAAGTGTGTGACGGCGGGCCCATCCTGCTGCAAAAAGCCGTGGAAGTGCAGCCCGGTGATACCCCCGAAGTGCTGCAGAAGCGCGTGATGGTGGAAGCCGAATGGAAGTTGCTGCCCCAGGCCATTGCCATGGTGTGCAATGGCGAAGCCTGACCGAACAAGGAGGATTCCCGCATGAAAAAGAATCTTTATACTTATCTGGCCGGTAACGAATATCCCGGCCGCGGCATCTGCATCGGCCGTTCGCCGGACGGCACCAAGGCCATGATTGCTTACTGGATCATGGGCCGCAGCGCCAACAGCCGCAACCGTGTGTTTGACGCCATCCCCGGCGGCATCCGCACGGTTGCCGCAGACCCCGCCAAGCTGGAAGATCCCCACCTGATCATCTATAACCCGGTTCTGACCCTGAACGATACCACCATTGTGACCAACGGTGACCAGACGGATACCATTTACCGCTACATGCGGGATAACCTGTTCCCTGGTTACGGCTTTGAAGCAGCCCTTGCCACCCGCACTTTTGAGGACGATGCCCCCAACTTTACCCCCCGCATTTCCGGCGTTGTGGATATGCGTCGCGGCGGCTACAAGCTGAGCATCCTGAAAAGCTGCGATGGCAACCCCGCCAGCGTGCAGCGCCAGACCTTTGACTATCCGCAGCCCGTTGCAGGCGAAGGCCAGCTGATTACCACCTACCAGAAAAACGGCTCCCCCATCCCCAGCTTTGCCGGTGAGCCGCTGCGCGTGACACTGGACCAGAACGATGCCGACGAATTTGCCGGAAAGTTGTGGGAAGCCCTGAACGAAGATAATAAGGTCAGCCTGTTTGTGCGTGCCATCACGCTGGAAACCGGCGATTATGAAGATGTGATCCTGAACAAATACAACACGGTGGAGGGCTGAACTTATGAACGAATTCCAGCTGAAATACGGCACCAACCCCAACCAGAAGCCTGCCCGCATTTTTATGGCAGACGGTTCTGATCTTCCCGTTACCATTTTGAATGGCAAGCCGGGCTACATCAACTTTCTGGATGCGTTCAACAGCTACCAGCTGGTGCGCGACCTGAAAAAAGCCCTGGGCCAGCCTGCTGCTGCCAGCTTTAAGCATGTTTCCCCCGCCGGTGCCGCCATTGGCCTGCCACTGGACGAAACGCTGAGAAAGATGTATCATATTAGTGCAGAGGCTGAGCTTTCTCCCCTGGCCTGCGCTTATGCCCGCGCCCGCGGTGCGGACCGCATGTCCAGCTTTGGTGACTGGATCGCCCTGTCTGATGTGTGCGACCTTGCCACCGCAAAGCTGATCCAGCACGAAGTTTCGGACGGCATCATTGCCCCCGGCTATGATGCCGATGCCCTGGAAGTGCTGAAATCCAAAAAGAAAGGCAACTACAACATCGTTGCCATTGATCCGGATTATATCCCCGCTCCGCTGGAGCGCCGCACCGTATTCGGTGTCACCTTTGAGCAGGGCCGCCAGGATCTGGAGATCAGCGTGGATACCATGCTGCAAAACTTTGTAACCGAGAACAAGACGGTGACCGATGCCCAGAAGCGCGATCTGATCATGAGCCTGATCGTGCTGAAATACACCCAGTCCAACTCCGTCTGCTATGTGCAGGACGGCCAGACCATCGGTGTGGGCGCAGGCCAGCAAAGCCGCATCCACTGCACCCGCCTGGCAGGCCAGAAAGCCGACAACTGGCAGCTGCGCCATATGCCCAAGGTTCTGGACCTGCCGTTCCGCGAGGATATCTCCAAGCCCAACCGCGATAACGCGATTGATGTTTACATCGGCGATACCCCGGAGGATGTGATTGGGGATGACGTTTGGGCCGAAACCTTTACTGTGCAGCCTGCCCCGTTGACTGCCGAGGAAAAGAAAGCCTGGCTGAGCAAGGTAACGAATGTTGCCCTGGGCAGTGATGCATTCTTCCCCTTTGGGGACAACATTGAGCGCGCCCGCCGCAGCGGTGTGACCGCCATTGTGCAGCCGGGCGGCTCCATCCGCGATGATCAGGTTATTGCCACCTGCAACAAGTACGGCATTGCCATGGCGTTCTGTGGTATCCGGCTGTTCCACCACTAAGCAAAAACGAAGTTTTTGCTAAATAATAAATAATAAAGAATAATTAAGAATGAAGGTGTGCCGCAAGCGGCACGGTTTTGGATATTAGAGTTCTAATATTTTTTAAGCGGTGCGCAGCAACGCGGTCCACCTTCATTATTCTTTATTCATTATTCTTTTTTCATTTCAAGCTAAGGAGTTTGCCATGAAAATTCTGGTTGTTGGCGGCGGCGGGCGTGAACACGCCATTATCCGCGCGCTGAAAAAAAGCCCCGACTGCGGCGATATCTGGTGTGCCCCTGGCAACGGCGGCATTGGTTACGATGCCACCTGCAAAAACATCCCTGCAACGGATGTAGACGCCATGGTCGCCTTTGCCAAGGCAGAAGCCTTTGATTATGTTGTTGTTGCACAGGACGATCCCCTTGCCCTTGGCATGGTGGATGCTTTGGCCAAGGTGGGCATCCCTGCTTTTGGCCCGGATGCCGCTGCCGCCCGCATTGAAGCCAGCAAGGTGTTCAGCAAGGACCTGATGAAAAAATACGGCATTCCCACCGCCGACTATGAAACCTTTGACGACCCCGCCAAGGTGATGGATTACATCCGCAGCAAGGGCAAGTACCCGGTTGTTATCAAGGCGGATGGCCTGGCGCTGGGCAAAGGCGTGCTGATCTGCCAGAATGAGCAGGAAGCCGCCGATGGCGTAAAGGAAATCATGCTGGACAAAAAGTTCGGCGCTTCCGGCAACCATGTTGTGGTGGAAGAATTTTTGACCGGGCCGGAAGTCAGCGTGCTTTCCTTCTGTGATGGCAAAACCGTCAAGCCGATGGTTTCCAGCATGGACCACAAGCGCGCTTTGGACCATGACGAGGGCCTGAACACCGGCGGCATGGGCACCGTTGCCCCCAACCCCTGCTACACCCCCGCCATTGCCGCCGAGTGCATGGAGAAGATTTTCCTGCCTACGGTTGCCGCCATGCAGGCAGAGGGTTGCCCCTTTAAGGGCTGCCTGTACTTTGGCCTGATGCTGACCCCGGACGGCCCCAAGGTGATTGAATACAACTGCCGCTTTGGCGACCCCGAAACCCAGGTAGTACTGCCCCTGCTGGAAAGCGACCTGCTGACCGTGATGCAGGCCTGCACCAACGGCACGCTGGACAAGACCGAGGTCAAGTTCAGCGATGGCGCTGCCGCCTGTGTGGTGCTGGCTTCCGGCGGATACCCCGTTGCCTATGAAAAGGGCAAGGAGATCACCGGCCTGGAGAATGGCCAGGTGCCCGGTGCTGCCGATGTGACCGTGTACCATGCCGGTACCGCCATCAAGGATGGCAAGCTGGTTACCAACGGCGGCCGCGTGCTGGGTGTAACGGCAACCGCCGCCACCCTGCCCGAAGCCCTGAAAAAGGCTTACGCCGCTGCTGACTGCATCCATTTTGACAAACTGCACCGCCGCAGTGATATTGGTGCCCGTGCCCTTGCGGCAATGAAAGCACAGGAGGGTTAAACAAGAATGGTTTACCGCATTTATGTAGAAAAAAAGCCCGGCTTTGACGGCGAAGCCCAGGGCCTGAAGCATGAACTGGTTGAGCTGGTTGGCATTAAGGGCCTGAAAACTCTGCGCCTGTTGAACCGCTATGATGTGGAAGGCATTGACCGCGACCTGTTTGAGAAAGCCATCCCCACCGTGTTCAGCGAACCGCCAGTCGATGTGACCTATACCGAGCTGCCCACCGCCAAGACGGTGTTTGCTGTGGAGTATCTGCCCGGCCAGTTTGACCAGCGTGCAGATTCTGCTTCCGAGTGTATCCAGCTGCTGAGCCAGGGCGAGCGTCCGTCTGTGCGCAGTGCCCGCATCTACCTGCTGGACGGCGAGCTGAGCGCAGAGGATCTGGAAGCCATCAAGAAGTACGTCATCAACCCGGTGGAAGCCCGCGAGGCCAGCCTGGACACCCGCGATACCCTGAAAATGGAATTTGCCGTGCCCACCGCTGTGGAAACCCTGAACGGCTTCTGCGCTTTGGATGACGCTGCGTTGGAGAATTTCCGCAATGAGAAGGGCCTGGCCATGGATCACGCCGACATTGTGTTCTGCCAGAACTACTTCAAATCTGAACAGCGCGACCCGACCATTACCGAAATCCGCCTGATCGATACCTACTGGTCTGACCACTGCCGTCACACCACCTTCGGCACCATCCTGAACGATGTCAAGATTGACGACGAAGTTGTGCAGGCTGCATTTGACCGTTACATGGCCCTGCGTGCCGAGACCGGCCGCGATAAAAAGAACCGCACCCTGATGGACCTGGCCACCATCGGCGCCAAGGCCCTGAAACAGCGCGGCATCCTGCAGAACCTGGACGAGAGCGAAGAGATCAATGCCTGCACCGTCAAAATCAAGTGCGATGTGGACGGCGAATTGCAGGATTGGCTGTTCCTCTTCAAGAACGAGACCCACAACCACCCCACCGAGATTGAGCCGTTCGGCGGCGCTGCTACCTGCATCGGCGGTGCCATCCGTGACCCGCTGTCCGGCCGCAGCTATGTTTACCAGGCCATGCGCGTGACCGGCGCAGGCGACCCGCTCAAGCCGGTTGCCGAAACCATGCCCGGCAAGCTGCCCCAGCGCAAGCTGGTTACCACTGCTGCTGCCGGTTATTCCAGCTATGGCAACCAGATCGGCCTTGCCACCGGCCAGGTTGCTGAACTGTACCACCCCGGCTATGTGGCAAAGCGTATGGAGATCGGCGCTGTTGTGGGTGCTACCCCGGCCAGCCATGTCCGCCGCGAAGAGCCCCAGCCCGGCGATGTGATCATCCTGCTGGGCGGCCGCACCGGCCGTGACGGCATTGGCGGCGCTACCGGCTCCAGCAAGGCCCACAAGCTGACCAGCCTGGAAACCTGCGGTGCCGAGGTTCAGAAGGGCAACGCCCCCATTGAGCGTAAGCTGCAGCGCCTGTTCCGCCGCGAGGACGCCTGCTGCATGATCAAGCGCTGCAACGACTTTGGCGCAGGCGGCGTTTCCGTTGCCATCGGCGAGCTGGCCGACGGCCTGAACATTGACCTGAACAAAGTTACCAAGAAGTACGAGGGCCTGGACGGCACCGAGCTGGCTATCAGCGAAAGCCAGGAGCGCATGGCTGTTGCCGTTGCCGCTGAGGATGCCGAAAAGTTCATTGCCCTTGCCAATGAGGAAAACCTGGAAGCCACCGTGGTTGCTACCGTTACCGAGGAAAAGCGGATGCGCGAAAACTGGAACGGCGTTGCCATCGTGGACCTTTCCCGCGAGTTCCTGAACTCCAACGGTGCCGAGCGCCATGCCGATGTGCATGTTCTGCCCGGCACGGTATGGCAGCCCCAGTGGGCCGGTTCCACCTTTGCCGAAAAGCTGGAAAACCTGGTTGGCGACCTGAACGTTTGCAGCCAGAAAGGCCTGGGCGAGCGGTTTGACTCCACCATCGGCGCTTCCACCGTGCTGATGCCTTACGGCGGTAAATACCAGCTGACCCCCACCATGGCCATGGCTGCCAAACTGCCGGTGGATGGCGAAACCACCACCTGCTCCGGCATGGCCTGGGGCTTTAACCCCTATCTGACTGAAGCGGACCCCTACCGCGGCGCTTACATGGCCGTTGTGGAAAGCGTGACCAAACTGGTTTGCGCCGGTTTCCGCCATAAGGATATGTACCTGACTTTCCAGGAATATTTTGAGCACCTGAACACTGCCCCCGAACGCTGGGGCAAGCCGCTGGCCGCCCTGCTTGGCGCGCTGGATGCCCAGATGGGCCTTGGCATTGCTTCCATCGGCGGCAAGGACAGTATGTCCGGCAGCTTTGAAGGCCTGGATGTTCCCCCCACGCTGGTCAGTTTTGCCACCGCCATTGGCAACACCGCCAACGTCATGAGCCCTGAGTTCAAGAAAGCCAACAGCTCTGTTGTCATCCTGAAGCCGCAGTACAAGGACGGCATGCCGGAGATCGGCAGCCTGCTTTCCATCTACAAGATCGTGGAGCAGATGATCGACGAAGGTAAGGTGCTGGCCGCAGCAACGCCGGGTTACGGCGGCGTTGCCGAAGCACTGTTCAAGATGTGCGTCGGCAACCACGTGGGCCTGTCCCTGAGCCGCGATATCAACCTGGACGACCTGTTCAAGCCCTGCTATGGCGCAGTTATTCTGGAGCTTCTGGATGCTTCTGCCGGTGAATTCCTCGGTTCCACCACCGTGGATTACGTCATCAACGTCAACGGCGAAAACATCGACCTGCAGCACCTGCAGGATGTATGGGAAGCAAAGCTGCAGCCTGTCTTCCCCTACCTCAAGGCTGGCGAGGAAGTTAAATCCCTGGAATACAAGGTCAACTGCTTCCAGCGCGTTGCCCCGGCTGTGCGCCTGGCCACCCCGCGCGTTATCATCCCTGTGTTCCCCGGCACCAACTGCGAATACGACACTGCACGCGCATTCCGCCGCGCCGGTGGCGACCCGCACATTCTGGTGTTGAAGAACCTGACCCCCGCCGACGTTGCCGCCAGCTGCGAAGCCCTGGTGAAAGAGCTTGACCAGAGCCAGATTCTGATGCTGCCGGGCGGTTTTTCCGGCGGCGATGAGCCGGACGGCTCCGCCAAGTTCATTGCGGCGTTCTTCCGCAACCCCGCTGTGGCCGATGCCGTCAACCGTCTGCTGAACCAGCGTGACGGCCTGGCACTCGGCATCTGCAACGGCTTCCAGGCATTGATTAAGCTGGGCCTTGTGCCTTATGGCGAGATCCGCCCGATTACCGAGAACGACCCGACCCTAACCTTTAACACCATCCACCGCCACCAGAGCATGCTGGTGCGCACCCGCGTAGCTTCCAACAAGAGCCCCTGGCTGAGCGAATGCAATGTGGATGATGAACACCTGATCGCCATCAGCCACGGCGAAGGCCGCTTTGTCTGCAATGACGGCCTGCTGCAGCAGCTGATCAACAACGGTCAGGTTGCCACCCAGTATGTTGACCTGAACTGCGTGCCCACCATGGATATGCGCTATAACCCCAACGGGTCTGTGCTGGCCATTGAGGGCATTACCAGCCCGGACGGCCGCGTGTTCGGCAAGATGGGCCATTTTGAGCGCAGCGGCGACAGCCTGTACAAAAACGTTACCGGCGACAAGTACCAGCCGATTTTTGAAGGCGGCGTGAACTACTTCAAACTGTAAGACATGCTGTAAGAAAGGAAACCCGACCAATGGCACATGATCGTTATATTTCTCCGTTTTCCACCCGTTATGCTTCCGATGAGATGCAGTATACTTTCTCGGACGATAACAAGTTCCGCACCTGGCGCAGGCTGTGGATTGCGCTGGCCAAGGCTGAGCAGAAGCAGGGCCTGGACATTACCGATGAACAGATTGCCGAGCTGGAAGCCCACAAGGATGACATCAATTACGAGGAAGCCATTGCCCGCGAAAAGCTGGTGCGCCACGATGTCATGAGCCATGTTTACGCTTACGGCCTGCAGTGCCCCAAGGCAAAGGGTATCATCCACCTGGGTGCTACCAGCTGCTATGTTGGCGATAACACCGATGTTATCATCATGCGCGAAGGCCTGCAGCTGGTGCGCAAAAAGCTGATCGGCGTGCTGGCCAACCTGGCCGATTTTGCCGAGCAGTACAAGGATATGCCCTGCCTGGCTTACACCCACTGCCAGCCCGCCCAGCTGACCACCGTTGGCAAGCGCGCTACCCTGTGGATGAACGAGTTCTACATGGACCTGCAGGAGATTGACCACCAGATCAGCCAGCTGGCCCTGCGCGGCGTTAAGGGTACCACCGGCACCCAGGCCAGCTTTATTGAGCTGTTCAACGGCGATTCTGCCAAGGTCAAGGCAGTGGAAGCCGATGTGTGCGCCCAGATGGGCTTTGACAAGGTTGTGCCCGTCTGCGGCCAGACCTACAGCCGCAAGGTGGACTACAATGTGCTTTCCGCCATTGCCGGTCTTGCCCAGAGCGCCATGAAGATGGCCACCGACATTCGCCTGCTGGCCAACTTTAAGGAGATGGAGGAGCCGTTTGAAAAGAACCAGATCGGTTCTTCCGCCATGCCGTACAAGCGCAACCCCATGCGCTGCGAACGCATCTGCGCGCTTTCTCGCTACCTGATGGTGGATGTGCTGAACCCCGCCATCACCGCCGGCACCCAGTGGTTTGAGCGCACGTTGGACGATTCCGCCAACAAGCGCATCGCCATGGCTGAGGGCTTTTTGGCCGCTGATGCCATCCTGAACATTCTGCTGAATGTTTCGGACGGGCTGGTGGTTTACCCCAAGGTTGTCCGCAGCCGCGTGATGGCTGAGCTGCCGTTCATGGCCAGCGAGAACATCATGATGAAAGCCGTCAAGAAAGGCGGCGACCGCCAGGAGCTGCACGAGCGCCTGCGCGAGCACGCCGTGGCCGCTGCCGCTGTGGTCAAGCAGGAGGGCAAGCCCAATGATATGATTGCCCGCGTGGAAGCTGACCCTGCATTCGGTCTGACCCGCGAGGAGATCGAGGCCGAGCTGAGCCCCGAAGATTTCACCGGCCGCGCCCCGCAGCAGGTGGAAGAGTTCCTGGCCGAAGTTATCCGTCCCGTGCTGGACGCCAACAAAGAGGATCTTGGCCAGCATGTGGAGCTGAATGTTTGATTTATTTGGGCTTGAGGAATTATAAGATTACGATAGCATCCTGATTGGATGAATAAGCAAAAGGCTGCTTCTTCGGTTGAAGGAGCAGCCTTTTTGAGTTTTAGGGAAATTATATTCCATCATACATCACGGCGGGATGAGGGCATTCCGCCCTACCGCACCGTAAATGATGGCTTTATTATCATGCTTCAAATCTCCCCCGCCGCCACATCGCCGGATTCTATGCATTGGGCAAGAGCGGTCTCATAGGGGATATCCCGCTGGATCATGGTCACATTATAGGTGGCAAAATTGTAGCCGTTTGCTTCGCAGGCGGCTTTTATTTTTTGCAGGGCGGGCTGCAAATCTGCCTGCTGGGGCTGCGATGTGGTTTCAATCGTGACCCACAGTTTGGCCGGTATATGCTGCAAAATGTCTTTTTCAAACGGGGCGTCCAATGGCAGCCACTGCTGGTATTCTATGCCCAGATCAGAGATATTTTTCCCTGATTCATACGGCAGAATCACCATCACGCATTGCTGCTTTTCATCGTAGGGAATATCGTATTCCGGCAGGGCATCGACCAGGGCCGGTGCCAGGTCAGCCCGCGCTTCCTCGTCCATGCGCCATGCAGTGTTGAGCCGGGCATCCACATACTGGGTGTGGTCAACGGTAGGGGTATCGCTGGTAAAGAGCCAGAAACTCGTTTCCACATAGAACCGGGTATCCCGGCTTTGCTGGGATTGCACGCTGACTGTATAGCAGAATCCCCGCATCGAACCTGCGTTTCCTGCCGTAAAAGTCTGGTCCGGGTAAAGTTTTTCCGCAAACTGTATGGCCCGGTGCATGGCCCAGCGCTCGCTGATGGGGTCGCCGTTGATGCAGTCAAAGGCCAGCAGCACCAAAGCAATCAGCACCGCCGCCAGAATGCCTGCCATCTTCCGCTTACTTTTCACTTTCATGTTTTTTCTCTCCTTTCCCGCTGGCATAGTTCAGCAGCCAGCCAATCAGGCAGCCAACGCCGCACAGCCCCAGCATAAAAACGCTGTACACAATTAGGGTGACCGGGTACTCCATCAGGGTGGCCCCATACTGCCAATAACGCACGAAGGTCCGCAGCAGCGCGCAAAAGGCAATGCCCTCCCCCACTGCCATCAGCAGCTTCCACATCTGGGGGTCCTGATACACGGCCGCAGCACACACAAACGGGAAAATCAGGATGATCCAGTTGGAATGTTCGCCGTAACTTGTCAGCACCCCAAAGCCCATGCCCAGCGCTGCAAACATCAGCAGGCCGGTATTGTATTTGTGGCGGATCTTTTGCAGCAGGCGGGCATCATCGGGTGCGGGCAGGCTTTGGGGCAGGGGC
>OLNL01001132.1_pt1 | contig 26040 bp, 20 predicted proteins | sample 1672181 | NCBI WGS metagenome assembly OLNL01 (sample SAMEA3136656, study PRJEB25190) | human gut metagenome | biome: human gut; feature: human-associated habitat; material: faeces | place: Austria | collected 2013
CGAAAGTACTGCGGTGCAGTCCGTGGGAGGATAGGCCGTTCCGCTCATGCAGGGCATTTGACCCAAGCAAATCTGAGATGTATCTCAGTGGTTAAAAATTATCTTGAAATTCTGTATAGAATCTGGGATAATCTTTGATCGTGACATATGGGAGATTGGCGCAGCGGGAGCGCAGTTGCCTTACAAGCAAACGGTCACAGGTTCAAATCCTGTATCTCCCACCATTAATTACATGCCACGCTTTCGCGTGGCATTTTTATTTCGGGCGTTTAGCTCAGCGGGAGAGCACTTCCTTCACACGGAAGGGGTCATCGGTTCAATCCCGGTAACGCCCACCATAGATTTTAGCCGAGGTTATTTGCCTCGGCTTTTTTATTGCATGGCAATCGCAGACGAAGACTCGGACGGTGTGTGGCCTATTACGCCTTCTGCTCTATGGGCCAGCCTGCCGCTGAGAACTCCGCCAACAACGAGGATGACGCAGGCTAGGAAGCCGCTGACGATGGTGCCGACGAGTCGAACATCGCCTCCTCACAGACTGATGGGCAATGAATGATGCTCGCGATGGCCGGCGTTGGCAGCATCGCGAGCATCTTTGCTGCCGCCGCTTCGCCTCCGTCGCACAACTAATTATTTCTTGCGCTGTCTTTTCATTAAACGTGCTAATAGTTAAACGGACCGGGTCGATCCGGTCCGTTATCCAAATTTATCTAGTTAAGTGTTGCTATACCGCTTAGACGAGCTGGCATAGCTCTTTGTATAGTTCCCTGATGCTAAAGCGCTCTTCTTGGTTCGCCTTGATTCCCCGATCAGCAAGCTTCAGCAATTTGCATACAGGAACGCTTGGGTCTATTTTCGGCTCTTCTTTCATCTTAACCAAGTAAGGCGAATCATTGATCCTCGAAGCAAGTTGGTACGGGGTTTCTAGCGTGAGCAGCAAATGCATTATGCTGCAGAGAGCATAGGTATCGATCGTCTCTGAATGCCGAAGTTCTTCAATGCTTTCTACATCGCGGGTGAGCATTTCAGGTGGGGCATACTCAATTGTTCCGTAACGCCAGATGCCATATTGAGTGGTGGTAAACGGGGAATCTGTTTCAATGTACGAAGCGCTTCCCAGGTCAACGAGGCATATATCAAAGCAGCAGGAGTCTACTTGTTGCTGAAGGCTTGCTCTATCTGTTCTGATAATGATATTGCGCGGTGATAGATCGCGGTGCACGAAGGTACCCTCAAGCGATTGGGCATTGAGGAGTATTTTTAGGAGCGCTTTGGCAATTGCGGCAACCGTAATGGGCTCGATCCCAATACACGCATCAAGGTCTACATGGGGAAGTAAGTCTATTGTTGCTGCCAGCGTGACCCCTTCAACATACTCTCTGACGATAATTGGCTTGCCCTTGGCGTTCCCTAGCCCAAATATGCGGGGAAAACCCTTTAAATGTGAAACCGCCAATGAACTGCGAAATTCTTCCATGGTAAGCAGTGTTTGAACTTCTTCGTATCTTTGCAGCGCTTCTTGAGAGGTTTCCCTGTATTTGATTTCCTTAATGCCGTCTTCGTGGAACAAAGGGGATTTCAGCGCGACGCATTCATTGAGCGTGTTGTAGGCTTTGCGCATAACCATGCTGTTGGAATATGGGGCTTCATTTTCCAGGAAAAAAGTTAGAAAACGACGACTCGTTTCTTCCTTTGTGCAGTTTGGGTCCACGAAAGCTGGCGTAAAGGAGTCCAGGGAGAGAATAGATACTCGTTGTTCTAATTGGTTATTGAACCCGAAGCATGGGTCAACTGAATCCAAAACTGCCCTTCTTTCATACAGTGTGATTGATCAATACTGCAATCTGATGAGCCTTGAATGTTGCGCAACAAGGTAATGGGCCCATGTAGCCAGTTAACTATTAATCGGCAATTTTCAGAACAAGAAACCTCGTTGTTTTGCCTAGACAGAGTGTGTCACCATGGCTGATTTTGACGGGGGGGGGTACTTTTTATTAGCAGATCCTCGCGGTTCTATCTCAGTGATAGATTTATCAGCTCCTGAAATTAGAGTAGTGCCGTTTGTCGATCCTAGCCCCTGAGCGTACCAGGCGCTTCCGTCTTTGAAAACGCGAAGATGTTTTCTGGAAACATCGATATCGACATCATTGATGCTGTTGCTACCTGTTGCCAAGAGCCCGATAGTGGTTCCTTCCTCGGAGGTAGAGAGAGGGTATATAGGAGAGCACGCAACCTCGTTATCGATCCTGATTAGCCCAAGTTTTATGGGGCTGTCAGCGGATTTGGTTGTGTGCTTTGGTTGCGCTAGTGTTGGCTGAAGCGTTGAAAATGTGAATGAAAGCTTCTTCTCCATGAAACTGTGCGTTGTTCTTGCCGCAATTTCGGGATCTGCGAGGCATCCAGTAGTCAGAAACATCATCACCAAAAGCACGGCCTTATCGGATGTTTCCGACATAGGTGATGCGTTGATTCTGCGAATAGCGTTAGCATACAGATTTCCATCAAGGGAATAGTGCCTGAGAAGAGCTCCCATTTCCTTTGCCGCTACACCACCGTAGTGTTCTATAACCTCGTGGTACGCACAGGGTTTGGCTAAATTGGAAACGATTTTGCTTGTTATTGTTTGGGCGCTTTGATGAAAGTCGCAAAAAAACTCAGGATGTACCTGGCTTGGGGTTGCGTGGACGATCTGTCTTGATAAAAAAGTTCTTTCATTAATTCGATCACGGGGCGCACCGTTGCCGCACAGAGTTCGATCGGTAAGGAGCTCGCTTGCAGCTTCTTTATTGGTGATGCCGCCAAAGCTGCGTAGATCAGAATACATATAGGAGCTCGGCGTGTGCATCTATATCCTTGTCCGGAGCGCAATTTCGCTGCAAGTTAAAACGATAAAAACGGTTACTATCTGCGTGTAATTCATATTCTAGCTCAGAAATACGGGGTCAATGCCATTATCTCTGAATAGTTTTAACGGGTAAACCTCTCAGTTGCGCATGTTGTGCACAAAGCAAATCGGTAACTAATGTTGCGCAATGGATCCTTTTCAAACTGCCTTTAAATAGCGAATGCATAAAAAGGATAACTAGTCAGGCGCGTAAAGACGCTGGCTAATGCAGTGAGAAAAGGAGAATAAATGAAGGATTTGCATTCTAAGAAAGCAATTGCGGCAAGCCTGAGCTTGACGCTTGCTCTTGGTAGCGTGCCTGCAGTAGCATTGGCCGATGACGCCGATGAGAATAGCGAGGGAGCTACTTCCGAGCAGCCAGCAGCCCAGGGGCAGAACCTTGAGGTGATCGCCTTCTTCCAGGGCGGCGCCCGCAATGGGTCTGAGACAATTCTCACCGCAGAGGGTGTCAGCCCTAAGGACAGCGTGGCGCAGTACGTTCACGACCAAGACGGCTACACCCTCCAGGCCATGTCCGCCAATGCCGCCACTGGCCCTGAGTTGTATATGACTTCGTCTTTAGAGGGCGTAACGTCGATTTATGTTTACTACATGGACAAGGATCAGGCCGAGCAGCAGCCTGAGGCTAAGAGCTTGAACGTTGTGAGCTTCTTCCAGGGCGGCGAACGCGACGGCTCCACTGAAGAGAATACGGTCAATATTACTGCCGACAGCAGCGTAGCAGATTGCGTCAAGAGCTACGATGGCTATACTCCGCAAAGCGTTAGCGCCAATAATCTTACCGGCCCCGAGGTGAATATGACCTCTTCTCTGGAGGGCATCACTTCGCTTTACGTGATTTACAAGGCTGACAAGCAGGCCGAGCAGCAGCCCGAGGTCGAGACGCAGGACCTGAAGGTCATCGGCTTCTTCCGCGGCGGCGCGCTTGACGGCGACAGGGAACTCCTCACTGCCCAGGGCGTCGATGTGCGCGACAGCTTTGCGCAGTACGTCCACGACTACGACGGCTACACCCTCGACCACATGTCCGCCAACGAGGCCACCGGCCCTGAGGTGAACATGACCGATTCCGTCAAGGGCACCAACACCGTTTACGTCTACTACAACGCCAAGGAGCAGGCCGAGCAGCAGCCTGAGCAGGTTAAGACTACTGACCTGCGCTTTATCGCTATCTTCCAGGGCGGTGAGAAGGACGGCGTGAACGAGGAATTTGGAAGCACCCAGGGCACTGCGCTCGGCACCAAGGTATCCGATGCTGTTCCCGGTCATAGCGTTGCTGGCTATGCCTTCGATGGTTATGCCTGCGCAGAGACCGGCGCGGACCTTGCGGCTGACGACGAAATCGCTGAAGGCATGAAGACCATCTACGTCTATTACAAAGCAGACGAGGCTAAGGCAGATGAAATGCATCAGCATGTCGTGAATTACGACTTTAACGATGGCTCTGATTCCCGCACCGCAACTTTCAATGTGCCTGATTCGGAAATGGAAAAGGGTTTCACTGGTTGGCTGAATGTTTATCAGCCCCAGCGTGATGGCTACGAATTCCAGGGTTGGGCTTATAAAGATGGCGATGGCTCCATCCTGTCTGCTGATACCGCTTTGCCTAATACCGACACGGTAGATGTTGTTGCTCAGTGGAAGGCTACCGATGCTCAGGCCGAGCAGATCACCGTTAAGTTTGTTGACAACTTCAACGGGACCGAATCTTCCGCCGAGGTCAAGAAGGGCGAGGCTGTTGCCAAGCCTGCCGACCCCACCTATGACGGTTGGACCTTCGAGGGTTGGTCTTCCACCCTCAAGGACGATGAGGGCAACTGGGAGTACACCCCCGTTGACTTCAGCAAGGCAGTTGAGGATGAAGACCAGGACGGTGTGGTAACCTATTACGCCTTCTACTCCGAAAACCAGGCTGCTGCGGACGACGCCGCTAATGGTGAAGAAGCCGCGGAACAGGAAGCTGCCGGTGATGACGCCGAAGCGGCGGATGAATCGAGCATCGCACCTCAGACCGGTGACGCCACCAACGTTGCCGCTGTCGCTGGCATTGGCGGCATCGCGGGCCTTCTTGCAGCAGCCGCTGCATTGCTTCGCCGCCGTCGCAGCAACTAGCTAATGCATACGCTGTCCGTTTGAGGCAGAGGTACTAGCAGGCGAATGGACTGGGTTATTCCCGGTCCATTCGTTTTTTAGTGGGAAAATGAAGCAAACCCGTATTTGAGCTTGCGTTTGACCGCATTGCGCGTGAAGGGAGTTGCCATGACTTTTGTCCTCGGGCTGGCTCAGTGCCGTCATCCTGAAGAAGGCGGTACGGAAGCTGTTTTGGAAATGGCCGAACAATGGTGTGCCGAAGCTTCTCTTCGTGGGGTGGATATCTTGGTGTTCCCCGAGTCGCTTATGACCCGCTATGAACTGGATAAACGGTCGTTCGCTTCTGAGGCCGAGTCAATTGATGGGCCGTTTTGCTGCGGAATGAATGCACTTGCGGCGCGCTATGGCCTTTGGCTTGTATACACCGTGAATGAGCGGAACGATGAGGGGAATCCCTTTAATACGGCTGTTATTGCGGGAAGCGATGGGGCAAAGCACGGGGTTTACCGCAAAGTGCATTTGTTCGATACCGATTTCACTAAGGAATCCGATCGTATGGCGGCGGGCTCTGCGTTGTTCGAGCCCATTGATACTCCCTTTGGGCGCATCGGTCTTTCGATTTGCTATGATTTGCGTTTTCCGGAAGTGGCGCGCTTTGCGGCAACGCGTGGGTGCCAGCTGTTAATCAACCCTGCCGCCTGGGTGGATGGCCGCTTGAAGGCGGAACAATGGCGTACGCTTCTTTCGGCGCGCGCCATCGAGAACGAGATCTTCGTTGCGGGCTTAAGTCGCGTTGACAAGGGCTACATCGGGCAAAGTGCCGTGTTTGGGCCTGATGGTGTGATGCTGGCCAGTGGCAGCGTCCGCGAAGAGCTGGTTGCTGCCCGCATAGACCTTTCGGCGATTGACGGAGTTCGCGCAGCCATGCCCGTCCTTGAGCATCGCAGGCCAGAGCTTTATTAGTGGGGTATGGGGGCAGACGCCGTTTTCTCACTAGGCAGGGCTAGGGGGCGCCCGGCAACTCCATACGATTAGTGCGGGCGGCGCCTCAAAGCTAAAGTGGGAAACGGTACCTGTCCCTATATTCCTACTTTGCCGTTTCAACAATCAGGGCAGATCGCTCGACTTTTCGTTGCATAGTGTGGAATCGGCGTGTATGGGGCTTTCTTCGCGGATTCGTGGCCGAGATCTGTGGTGATGCGGCATAAAATCACAATGTTTACTAAATAAAACATACGGGAGTCAATAGGCTCTCTTTGGCGCTCGCCCGAGACCTACCTCAACTGCACTATTAAGGGAGTTGCTGTGCTTAGCCGCTTTAGCGTAAAGAAGCCATATATCGTTACGGTTGCGGTGATCATCATCCTGATTTTGGGTGGTGTTTCGCTTACCAAGATGAAGACCGACTTGCTGCCCGATATGGATTTGCCCTATCTGGCGGTTATCACCACCGACCCTGGCGCTAGCGCTGAAAAGGTGGAATCCGAAGTTACCGATGTATTGGAAGGCTCGCTTTCGAAAGTAAGCGGTGTTTCCTCCGTCCAAAGCCAAAGTGCTGATAACTATTCCATGATATTCCTCGAGTTCGAGGACGGAAGCGATATGGATTCAGCCATGGTGAAGGCCTCGTCTGCGGTAAACGAGGTTTCTTCCCAGCTGCCTGAAACTGCTGGCAGCCCTAACTACATGGAAATCAGCATGGATATGATGGCAACCTTGTATGTTGCCGCATCCTACGACGACCATGATATTTTCGACACCACTTCGTTGGTGAAAGACAAAGCTGTTCCTGAATTGGAGCGCATTGACGGTGTTGCCGACGTTTCTACGGTTGGGGCGGCGGAAAAATCGGTAGAGGTGCGCCTTTCCGACAGCAAGATTGAAGACATCAACAACAAGCTGCTGGCCAGCGTCAATTCCCAGCTTTACGATGCCAAGAAAAGCATCGATGAAGGTGAGGCGAAGCTGGCTGAAGCGGAGAGCCAGCTAAACAGCCAGAAAGAAGCGCTCGAGCAGAAGCAGCAGGAAACAAGCGATCAGCTTGGTCAGGCAAGCTCTGGCTTAACGCTGGCAATTTCCGGGAAAACCAGCGAGATCACTTCGCTGCAGGCGGAGATCGGAGCGCTGAAGGCCGTCGATCCTAGCGGCGCGAACCCCCAGGTTCAGGCGAAAATCGGGCAGCTTGTGCAGAAGGCGCAAACGGTAACGGGAGAACTTGAAGCCTACCAAAAGCAGCTTGCCGAAGTGCAATCGGGCTCTATTACCGCAGCAACGCAGTTCGGCAGCGCCAGCGCTCAGTTTGCCAGCGCCCAACAGACCATCGATTCCAACAAACAACAGCTGGCGGATGCCCGTTCTCAGTACGAAAGCTCGCGTGAAGAGGCTCTTTCCAAGGCGAATGTCGATGCCTTGGTGGACAAGGAAACGCTAGCAGGCATTATTAAAGCCCAGGATTTTTCGATGCCGGCTGGCTATCTTGATAGCGGCTCGGACGATCAGTGGCTGTTGCGTGTGGGCGACAACATCTCTTCCATTTCCGACCTGAGTTCGCTTTTGCTCGCCGACATCGATGAGGTGGGCGAAATCCGCCTTGCCGATGTTGCCGACATCACCGAAGTTGACAATGTCGGAGATCAGTACATGCGTATCAACGCCAAAGATGGCGTATTGCTTTCGGTGTTCAAGAATTCCACTGCTTCTACGAGCGAAGTTTCTGCAGATACCCGAGCAGCGCTTACCAAAATTGAACAGGCCAATCCCGGCTTGCATCTAACTGTGGTGAGTGACCAGGGGTCTTTCATTGCGCTGTACATCAACTCTATTTTGCAGTCGCTGCTTTTGGGCGCGCTTCTTGCCGTGGTGGTACTCATCGTTTTCCTTCGCGATTGGCGCCCCACGCTCATCATGGCTTTCAGCATTCCCTTCTCAGTGCTCTGCGCCTTGGTGGTGATGTACTTCTCGGGCATCTCGCTGAACATTATGTCGCTTGGCGGTATTTCCATCGCTATTGGCATGCTGGTAGATAATTCGATTGTTGTGCTGGAGAATATCTATCGGCTGCGCAGCCGCGGCATTCCGCCTGCTCGCGCAGCCGTTCAGGGTGCGAAGCAGATCTCGGGCGCGGTAATTGCTTCCACGCTTACTACCATTTGTGTATTCTTGCCCATCGTGTTTACTACGGGCATGGTGAACCAGCTGATGCTGCCCTTCGCGCTGACCATTGCCTACGTGCTTACCGCGTCGCTGCTTATCGCGTTGACCATGGTTCCCGCTGCTTCTTCGTTCCTGTTCAAGAACTATATTCCTCGCCGCAACAACTGGTTTGAGACGCTGCAGACGAAATACGCTCGTTCGCTGGCATTCTTCTTGCGTCATAAGGCGTTGCCTCTTGTGGTGTCGGTAGTGCTTTTGGCTGTTGCAGTGATTGGCGTGGTGAACATGGGTATCACTATGATCCCCACCATGACCTCGAAAACGGCAACGGTGACAGTGACCATGCCTGAAGATACCGACAAGGAGACGGCGTATGCTACGGCGGATAAGGTTATGGACGAAGCCATGGGCATCGACGGAGTGAAATTCGTTGGCGCTATGGACGGAACGTCTTCGACCTCGATGGTTGCTAGCGATATTTCCAGCAGTAGCAGCAGCGACAAGTTCCACCAGGTGTTCACGTTCTACGTACAGACCGACAGTTCAGTGACCACCGAAGGCCAGGTGCTTTCGATTTTGGATCAGCTACAGCAGCGTACTTCTGGCCTGAACTGCGAAGTGATTACCGATGCTTCTTCTTCCGAGGCGATGAGCTCTATGACCGGCAGTGGGCTTTCGCTGAGGATCCAAGGTCCCGATCAGGATGAGCTGGTGCGTATCAGCGAAGATGTGATGGGGATCGTTGGCCAGGTGGAGGGCTATACCGAAATCGAAAACGGCATGGAAGATGCTGCGACCGAGCTTCACCTGGTTGTCGATCGCGACAAGCTTACCAAGGACGGCTATACGGTTGCTCAGTTGTATAGCGATTTGGCGAAAAAGCTTTCCGAAAGCGCCGATGCGCCTTCCATGACGCTCGATGGCAGCAAGATGAATGTGTCTGTAGTGGATAAGACAAACCCTGTTACGGCAGACAATCTTCTTGATACCGAGATTGAGATAACCAATCAGCAGACAGGCGATACCACCACGCACAAGCTTCGCGAGTTCGCTACGGTTGAGCAGGGAGTTGCCTCTCCCACGATGATTCATGTGAACTCAACCCGTGCTATTACGGTGACGGCCGATGTCGAAGATGGTTACAACAATGCTTTGCTTGCGCGCGATCTGCAGACCAAGCTCAAGGATTATCAGCTGCCCGAGGGCTACACCATTCAAACCAGTGGCGAACTGGAAAACATCAACACAATGCTTTCTCAAATGATGCTGCTTCTGATTTTGGGCTTTGTGCTGATTTACCTTGTCATGGTGGCGCAGTTCCAGAGCTTGCTTTCTCCCTTCATCGTGATCTTGACTGTCCCCCTTGCCTTTACCGGCGGTTTGTTCGGTTTGGTGGCAGCCGGCGAACAGCTGAGCATGCTTTCACTGCTGGGCTTCGCGGTGCTTATGGGCACGGTTGTGAATAACGGCATCGTGTTCGTTGACTATGTGAACCAGCTGCGCCGTGGTGGCCTGTCGAAGCACGATGCCCTGGTGGCTGCGGGACGTACCCGCATGCGCCCCATCATGATGACGGCAATTACCACCATCTTCGCTATGTTGCCGATGGTGTTCAGCGATGCGGTGGGATCGTCGATGCAGCGCGGCATGGCGGTTGTGGTTGTGGGCGGCTTGCTGTACGCCACGTTCATGACGCTGTATGTGGTGCCGGTTATGTACGACATCCTGTATCGTCGCGTTCCTCGCGAGGTTGATTTGGGCGATGAGTCTATCGACGACGATCCAGGCGATGCTCAAGCATATTTGGAGGCAATGCAGAACGCCCGTGCTTTAGCTGGAGTTAAGCCAAGAGTGGCCAATGCAGGTTCGGGAGGGAGTGCCGGAACAGCTTCGTGACAGGCACGGCTTTCGCAGAGGCAACCATTCACAATCCCCTCATCATTTGGGGTTTCTTTGGGGAAGAAGGAATGAACGTGTTACAGCATTGTGACGTTTTTGCTTGGGTATCCTGCTAGAATAAAGAAAGATAATAAGCGAGGCGCAGGGGCGCTTCGATACTGGGGCCTTTGCCGTATGGCGAAGGAGAAAGAGGGGCGAGAGCTATGAAGCAGTACAGGCGCGTATTTGCAGCACTCGATGGCGGCAGCACTCAGCAGGAAGTAGCCGAGCGCGCAATTCAGATTGCGAAGCTTAACCATGCCGAATTGATGTTCGGCCATGTAGTAGATTCGGTTCCCGATTCCTTGACGGGCACCGACTACAAGGAGCTTGCTGAAACGGTTCGCAACCGTTTGGTCGATTCCTTGGGCGATACGCTGAAGTCAGCCGAGGAAGATCCAGACATCCCTTCCGTAGAGGTTGTCGTTAAGGTTGGTCGCATTCAGGAAACCATCCATAACCTGATGATCAAGCCGTTCGAGCCCGAGCTGGTTATCTGCGGTGAGCGCGGTCTTTCGAACATCACCTACGTATTCGTTGGCAGCGTTTCCACTTATCTGATCAGGAACCTTCGCTGCGACGTTCTTGTTGTAAAGCAGGATTAGGTAGTTGCGCTGATCTACGATCAGCGCAACATGCTCCTGAGACGCGACGATGCTGCGCGGGATTCTGGCGGCACAGGGAAATTTCAAAGCCCATAGGGCGGCGCAAAGGCCAGCCCTATGGGCTTTTCAATCTCTCCGCACTCGCCAGAATCTTACTCGCTGACTCTACTGGTGCATACCCCAAAGCTCGTTAACGTCCTTGTGGGCGTTTTTTATTGGGTCCGAGTTTCGATAGTAGAGCAGCATCGTCTAGAATAAGAAACAGTGCGCCCGTGCGGTGCATTCTAAACATACTAGAGCGGCCGGCAGTTTGCTGGCTGAAACGTTACACACAGAAAGGCATGGCATGCAGCGCAACCATTACGATTTCCTTATCGTTGGCGCTGGCATCACGAGCGCCGTTTTTGCTCATGAAGCCGCCAAGATCGGCAAGACCTGCTTGGTCATCGACCGCCGCGATCACATTGCAGGCAACATCTACACGGAAGAAATCGATGGCATCAACGTGCATAAGTACGGTGCCCATATCTTCCATACGTCGCTTCGCCCCGTTTGGGATTACGTAAATCAGTTCGCCGAGTTCAACAACTATGTGAACTGCCCTGTTGCCAGCTACAAGGACGAGCTGTACAACTTGCCGTTCAATATGAACACCTTCTCGAAGATGTGGGGAATCAAGACCCCCGCTGAAGCGAAGGAAATCATTGAGCGCCAGAAGCAGGAAGCAGCCGAGCAGATTGGCGAAGGCGAGCCCTCTAATCTCGAGGAACAGGCGCTTTCGCTTATCGGCAAGGATGTATTCGAGAAGCTGATCAAGGGCTACACCGAAAAGCAGTGGGGCAAGAGCTGCACCGAGCTGCCCGCTTCCATCATCAAGCGCCTGCCCGTTCGCTTCATCTATGACAACAACTACTTCAACGACCGTTGGCAGGGCATCCCCATGGGCGGCTACACTGCTATGGTTGAGCGCATGTTCGGCGATACGGAAATTTTGCTGAATACCGAATATCGTGAGTTCGTTGCTGAAAACGAAGGTATTGCCGACCGCGTTATTTACTGCGGCACCATTGACGCTTACTTCGATTATCAGCTTGGCGCGCTGGAGTATCGTTCTTTGCGCTTCGAGTCCGAGCGTATTGAATGTGAGAATTGGCAGGGCAACGCGGTGGTTAACTACACCGAGCGCGAGGTGCCCTTCACGCGCATTATCGAGCACAAGCACTTCGAGTACGGCACTCAGCCAACCACCATCATTACGCGCGAGTATCCCGCAAACTGGGAGCGCGGCGATGAGCCGTACTATCCTCTGAACGACGATCGCAACAGCGCCCTGTATGAGCAGTACGTTGAGCTCGCCAAGCAGGAAGGCAACGTGGTGTTCGCTGGCCGTTTGGGTGGATACAAGTACTACGATATGGACAAGGCTATCGACGCGGCATTTGATTTGGTGAATGCTGAACTTGGCGTTGACCTGAGGAAATAGGGTTGATCTCCATCTTCTTGCATTGATATATTGCGAGCCTGGTATGGTTGCCGAAAGGGCAGCTGACCAGGCTCGCTGTGATTTGCGCCTAGCGAGAACGTTGGCGCCGCTGTGTTGGGCACGCCGTTCGGTTGGAAGGAAAACGTATGAGACTGATAGGGATACTTGCCGCCGCTGCTTTGGCGTGCACGTTGGCGGGTTGCGCAGCTCCGCAGCAACAGCCCGACCACTCTCAGCTCAAGGTGAATGATGCGGGCGTTTCTTCGGATGGCGGTGCCCAAAGTGGCGAAGGAGCCGAAGGGGGCGTTTCTTCTGCGGAGGAAGCTAAGCCGACGGCAAGTGAGTTGCGCGCGAAGCTGGATATAACGGAAGACTATCGTCCCGACTTCAACCACGGCGAAAAAGGGGCCAGCTATCAGAAGTACATCGTGCTGCATGACACCGAAGTGGATAGCAGCGCGGCTTCTATCGTTAATTCATGGGAGAGCAGTGGCAACAAAGTAGCCTCGCAGTTCATCGTGAATAAAGACGGATCTATCGTGCAATGTGTGCCGATGGATGCCATTGCCCATCATGCCGGCTATGGCGACGCAGGTCACAACAGTGAGTATGGCGTGCCGGAAGATGGACGCGACGACAAAAAGGGGACCACCAAAGCTCCTTCGAAGAGTATTACCGATTACGGTATGAATTCGTATTCTATTGGCATCGAAATAGTGCATGTGGGCGGGCAGGGCGCCTATCCCGAAGCGCAGCTTGAAGCGATTGACGGGCTTATCGCCTATATCGATGCGTATTACGGCAGCGAAAGCACCATCATCGACCACAAAATGTGGCGTTCTGGCAACTCTGACACCTCGGCTGAATTCGCAACGTATCTGGCCAATTACCGTGACCATCGTACGCATAACTAGCCGAACAGGAAAATAGGGGCAGGTATCGGATTCCCGCTTTCGTCGTAGCGCACAAAAGCAAGGCTTCGTATGCGAGTTTTGAACCGCCTCCCGTTTCTTTATGTCCAAGAAGCGGGAGGCGGTTCGTTCATTGCGGGCGCGGACCTGTATGCTGGCTGGAAAACGGTACCTGTCCCTATATTCCCGCCTGTTCGTGGAGAGTTTTATGCGCTTGCCGAAGCCATTTCATTCAACATAAAAAGCGAGTAAACTAATGTGGCTTATAGCTATGCGCTTCGGCTGCTGCCCTGAGGGGTATTGGACGGTATGCGCCGTGTGCATAGTCGGCAATTGATACATTTCGCGCTTTTGCGCTTGCTGTTTGCTTGTTTGAAAGGGAGCCCAATGGCAGACAAGGTCGCAGTACTCATACCTTGCTACAACGAAGCCGTGACCATCGGCAAGGTGGTGGACGACTTCAAGCGCGTCCTGCCCGACGCCGACGTCTACGTCTACGACAACAACTCCAAGGACGGCACGGCCGACATCGCCCGCGAGCACGGCGCCATCGTGAAGTTCGAGGGGCGCCAGGGCAAGGGCAACGTCGTCCGCTCCATGTTCCGCGACATCGACGCCGACTACTACCTGATGGTCGACGGCGACGACACCTACCCCGCCGAGGCAGCGCCGGCGCTTCTGGAGCCGCTGCGCGCCGACCGTGCCGACATGACGGTGGGCGACCGCCTGTCCAACGGCTCCTACGGCGAGGAGAACGACCGCGCGTTCCACGGCTTCGGCAACGACCTGGTGCGCTGGCTGATCAAGAAGATCTACGGCTTCGCCTTCGACGACGTCATGACGGGCTACCGCGCGTTCAACCGCGTGTTCGTGAAGACCATGCCGGTGCTCTCCGAGGGCTTCCAGATCGAGACGGAGATCTCCATCCACGCGGTGGACAAGCGCTGGCGCATCGAGGACGTGCCGATCGACTACCGCGATCGCCCCGAGGGCAGCTACTCGAAGCTGTCCACCTTCGGCGACGGCGCGAAGGTGCTGCGCGCCATCACGAGCCTGTTCAAGGACTACCGCCCGCTGGCGTTCTTCGGCTGGCTGGCCCTGATCCTGCTGGTGCTGGCCGTGGTGGCGGGCATCCCCGTCGTCGCCGAGTACGCGGCCACCGGCCTGGTGCCCCGCATCCCCACGATGCTCGGCAGCCTGGCGCTCGCCGGCTGCGGCGCCCTCTCCTTCGTGACGGGACTTATCCTGGACACGGTCGCCAAGAGCCACCGCCGCCAGTGGGAGATCGACGTGTACAAGGCGATGAATGGCTTTTACCGTGAGTAGCCGCAGGGGCTTTGCCCCAGGCTTTTGTAGAATGAAAATAGTAGTTTCACTAGAGAAGGAGTGCGCTCATGGAGGCATATAAGAAAGAATTCATCGAGTTCATGGTGAAAAGCCGGGTGCTCAAGTTCGGCGAATTCACGCTTAAGAGCGGGCGCAAATCTCCCTTTTTCATGAATGCCGGCGCCTATGTTACGGGTGGTCAGTTGAAGCGCCTGGGCGAATACTACGCTCGCGCTATTCATGACAACTTCGGCCTGGATTTCGATATGGTATTCGGCCCCGCCTACAAGGGCATTCCGCTGGCCGTCGTTACCGCCATTGCTTTGGAGGAGCTTTACGGCAAGGAAGTTAAGTACTGCTGCAACCGCAAGGAAGTGAAGGACCACGGCGCCGATGCCGGCAACCTGCTGGGCGCTGAGCTTCATGACGGCGACCGCGTGATCATGGTTGAAGACGTTACCACGTCGGGCAAGTCCATCGATGAAACCTACCCCATTCTGAAGGGTGCCGCTGATGTTGAGGTTAAGGGTCTGATTGTCTCCCTGAACCGTATGGAAGTTGGCAAGGGCGGCGTGAAGACTGCGCAGAAGGAAGTCCAGGAAAAGTATGGCTTCCCTGTAGCTTCCATCGTAAGCATGGCTGAAGTTACCGAGCTCCTGTACAACCACGAAGTTCAGGGCGAAGTGGTGATCGACGATACGTTGAAGGCTGCACTCGATGCTTATTACGAGCAGTATGGTGCCAAGGAAGCGTAGATTTCAGCCGAATTGGTTTTTCTTGAGGCGTCCGCATGGCGGGCGCCTTTCTTGTTTCTGATTTTGGATTGCTGGTCATGATGCTCCGCGCATTTTCGCGGGATTTGCCCTGTTGCAGCGATCGGACCCATTGCAAAAAACAAAAAACTCGGTATCTTTGCAACTTTTTTGCGATTAGGGGCTCTTCTCGGTTCCTTCAGGCTTGAAATATGCCATTTTTGCTGCGTTTTTGTGCCGCGATTCGCGATTGGGGAGCTCGCAGCAATTGCCAATCGCAAAAAAGTTGCAATTCGGACCGATTTCTTGTTTCTGGGCTCCTGGAAGGGCCCCGAGGCAGTGCTGGGATGTTATGGGCTCGATGCGGAACGGGGGTTGAACCTGATACGGTGTCGGGTCGTTGTGGGCCTGATGCGGAGCGGGGGTGGATCTGGCGCGGGGGTAGGGTTGACTCGATGCAGCGCCAGGGCATTGCTCGGCCGCGGCGCTTGGGTGCTGTCCGGGTACCGCGCCAAGGTATTGCCTGGGTGCGGCATCGTGATGTTGCCCCACTGCCGTGCTAGGGAACTGTTTGGGCGTGGCGTCGTGATGTGGCCCGAGCGCGGCGTTGCGAAACACGGGCGGTGCCGCGGGTTTGGGCGCTTGCTCGTGTATCGTGTCGTGTTATTGCTTTCTCTTAAAATAAGTAACGCCACGTTACTAAAGTTGGTTTTCCGCTACAATGAGCGCAGAGAATTTGCAGAAGAACAGGCAAGGAGCCCCCCCTATGAGCAATCTTTTGGATACCCCTAAGTTGGGTTTTGGCTGCATGCGTTTGCCCCTTACTGACCCCAAGGATCAGAAGAGCATCGACATCGAGCACTTGAAGAAGATGGTCGATGCGTTCATAGAGGCTGGCGGCACGTACTTTGATACTGCCTATGTTTACCACGAAGGCGAATCAGAAGTTGCTATGCGCAAGGCGCTGGTGGAGCGCTATCCGCGCGATTCGTTCACCATTGCAACCAAGTGCTTGGCTTGGGCTCAGCCTACCGCAGAAGACGCTAAAGCATGTTTGGATACTTCGCTCAAACGCCTGGGCGCTGACTACACCGATTTCTACCTGCTGCATAACATGGGCGGTGCGCGCACGGCGAAATTCGATGAGTACGGAATGTGGGAATGGGCCGCGCAGAAGAAAGCCGAAGGTGTCATCAAGCACTTGGGCTTCTCGATGCATGACAACGCCGAAACGTTGGACAAGTTACTCGCCGATCATCCCGATATGGATTTTGTCCAGTTGCAGGTGAATTACCTCGACTGGGAAGATCCTGTGGTGGAATCGCGCAAATGCATGGAAGTTGCGCAAAAGCACGGTGTACCCGTGGTGATTATGGAACCCGCTCGCGGTGGTCGCTTGGCGGACTTGCCGGAACGTGGCGCAAGCGTGCTGAAATCGGCCGACCCCGACAAGAGCGTGGTTTCGTGGGCATATCGATTCTGCTACAACCTGCCCAACGTTATCAGCGTGCTCTCGGGCGTATCGACGTTGGAACAGATCCAGGAAAACGTGCGCGAATGGAAGGCGAACGAACCCTTATCCGCCTCCGAAGAAAAGACGCTGGGCGATGCGGTTGATGCTCTGAAGAGCGTGGGGTTGATCCCTTGTACCAACTGCCGCTATTGCGTGAAAGACTGCCCCGCTGGCGTGAAGATTCCCGAAGCTTTGGGTTTGCTGAATTTGGAAAAGATGACCGAGAATCGCGAATTTGCGAAGAGTCAGTACGCCTGGCAAACCCGCGACGGTCGCGCTTCTGCCTGTATTCAATGCGGTGCCTGCGAGGATATGTGCCCGCAAGGCATCAACATCATCGAGCTGCTCGAGGATGCCGCCGACTTCTACGAGTAGGGCGGGAGAAAAGGACAGGTACCAGATTCCCATCTAGCGAGCAGAGCCGCGCTTGCGGTGTAGATCGCGAGCGCGGCTCTGCTTTTGCGCCTTATTGCGAAAATGGGGAAATGGGGCAGGTGCTAGGTTCCCGCAGAGCAGGATGTATAGAGCACTTGGCACCCTGCCATATGCGGCAGACAATTGCCCGAGCAATAAAGCGGGAATCTGCTGCTGGTTCCTTTTCCTGCCTATATGCCGAGGCCGCCCATGTTGTGGAAGCGCTTCTGCAGCATGTCGGTGGGATAGGCGGTATCGCAGAATTGTTCGATGGGATTCTGCGGCGGAATGCCATCGGTGCGGGCATCGGCGCGCAGCAAAACGATGATGGTCATGGCAATGTCGAGCGCCATGAAGATGGAAAGCGCTGCCGTTGCCGCACGGTACGGGGCGCCGGCGGTGTTTACATGGTTGAAGATGCGTTGGCATAATTGCAGGCCAACCTTTACCCACAGCACGCCAATGGTGCCCCAGATCAGGCAGTGGAAAACGTCGGTGCGCCCGTCAAAATTGAGAGGGATGTTCAGATAGCTCCATGCCACAACACCCCAGAATGTTTCCATGGCCCAGCTGGCGAAGTACTCAAGGCTGCCGCCCACGACGGCGCTTACCGTCAAAAGCAGTGGAACCCCTTTGTCCTGCAGGGGTTCGAGCAGCATGGTTAGCAGAACTGCCGCCAGCCCGTAGATGGGCGAAAACGGACCCCAGATGAAGCCGGCACGGCTTTCCAATTCGCCGAACGCCACAAGGTGCTGTAGCGTTTCACCCATAAGGCCAACGACGGACATGCCCATGAAAATCCACACCAGCTGTCCTGGATGTTCGGCAAGATGCGTTTGCTCGTGGGTTGCCGAAGCGGAATGACGGTTAAGTTCGCGAGCAAGTTTCACCACGGCAATCCTTTCGTTCGGGGTTTGTTATTCGCTGGCAGTGCGGTTCCCTTTAGGGGGCACTGTGCTGTTCGACGCTGGTGCGGTATCGGTTGTGTGAGGCCTCCTTTGAGGCGCAGCGCAATCGATGCGCATTTGTGCGACGTTGCCTTTGCGGGAGCAGCGTCGGCATGTGCAAAGGCGAGAGGCTGTTGCGCAGGGATCGTGCGAAAGCGATTTTCCTGCGTTGCCCGCCGCACAGACATGCCAAGGACTTTCCTTGCGTGGCGTAGTTTCGCCCCAATGCACTCAACGCGCATTTGCGCAGCATTGCTTATTGTAGCTTTTACGTTCTACGGCGGGCGAAAGAGGCAGGAAAATTACACCGCTAAGCGACTTTTGCCCTGCAGTTCCTGCTTTGCATCCGCCTGTTTGCTAGGTGCTATTCCAGCACGTCGCGACACTCAAAAAGAGCGGATGCCAGGTTCGCCAAGCGAATGGTGTACAGGCCGCCGTCCGGCGAATTGGTCATGGTGCTCATAAGGTAGGTGGTGCCGTCGGTGCACTTGATGAGCCCCGCATCGCACAGACCGGTGAAACGTTCGCTGCCTGCGCACCAGCCTGCTTTGTTGAGCACGGCTTCGACTCCTTCATCGTCGCTCACGCCGGAACGGATGAACGACACGTTTGTCTGCTCGTAGAGCGATGCTAGGTTCTGCGCGGTGGGAGTATTGGTTTTGAGGTACTGGTACGTGCGCAGCCATAGCAGGGCGGATTCGCGCGCGGAGTAGCGTGGGAAGTGCGTGTCGTGCATGATCTCGGAATCCACACCGCAGGAATTGAGCCATTCGGCGAATCCTGCGCTGTCGTAAGTGTTGCGCAGGCTGCTGAATGCGCTGTTGTCCGAGTAGAGGATCATGGGTTGCATCAGGGAATATATGGACGACGAAACACCGGAGCCCGCCGCTTCACTGCCGGATGGGTAGGAAGCGTCGTTGTCGCCCAGGTGTTGGCACAGGAAGGCGGCGTAGGGACCCTTGAACGAGCTGGCGCCGTAAACGCGCGAGTCGAGGTTGTAGGCGATGCCCTTGCCGGTGTTCAAATTGATGAGCGTGAAGCCAACGGTGTAGCCGCCGTCTTCGATGTTTTGGGTGGCTGCTGCAAGGGATTCTTGCTGCTCTTCGGAAAGCGGTGTGGCATCTTCGCCTTCTATCAGGGAAAACGTGCCAGGGGCGGTGGCGAAGGAATCGACGCTGTTGAGCGCGTTGGGCGTGAGACGTTGAGCGACGAGTCCCGCTGCTGCTTCTTCTGCGGCAATATTCGTGGTAATTGCAACGGCGTTTGCTGCGTAGTTCACAAATCTGCTGCTTAGGAGGATGCCGTTAGGGGCGGGCCGGCTGCTCGAAGCCACGGCTGCGCCGATGCCCACTACGGCGCACAGCGCAATGGCTGCAGCGATGGCGGAAGCTTTTTTGTGCAGGCCGAGGAAATCGCCGGCCTTTTTGAGGTATGCGGATGCTGTCTCTGCTGCACGGGAGGTGCGGTGCTCGATGGGCGTTGCCTTTGCTGCGTGGGCGGCATGGTGCTTGTCGGATGCCGCCTCCGCTGCGTGAGCGGCGCTGCGCTCATCGAGCGGTGCCTCTGCGTGATTGGAGCGGCTTGCTGCTTCTTTGTCGGCGATGGCGGCGTTGTCGTGTTCCGACGAGGCGGCGCCGTCACCGTCGCGCTGCGCTGCTGCCTCGTTGTCATGTTCGGGCGAGGGGGCATTGCCGCGTTCCGATGAGGAGATGTCGCCGTGCTTCAGCGAAGTGACGTTGTCGCGTTCCGGCGAGGCGGTATCGCCATGCTCTGACGGAGCGGTGTTGTCGCGCTCCGGCGAGGCTGCGCTGTCGTAATCGGGCAGTTCGGCGTTGCCATGCTTCAATGAGTCGGCGTCGCCACGTTGGGACGGTTCGTTGCCGTCGTGCTCCGATGATGCCGCGCTGCCATGTCCGGATGGCTCGGTGCCGTTATCGCGCCCGTCCGTGTCGTTGATATTGTTGGTGTAGGTATCTTTTTCGCTCATGCTCGCCATACTACGCGAGCACGTTTTCAGCGCCGTTTCTTGGCGGAAGGTACCAAAATATTTTCATGGTTTCTTGGACGTGTCAGCGCGTGGTGTTGAATTGGCCGATGTTTCGTTCGCGCGGCATCTCCCGCCTCCGTGACGCCACGGTGCGTTCTCAGGCGGCAATCCGTGGCAAGTTTTGCGCTTCATGTATCCCAAAAGGTGCCTCGGACGGGAAAAGCGCCCCTTCCTGGCAACATATCGCCGCCATGCATCCAAAATGAGCTGACTTTGGCAAGATTCGCGCGCCATGTATCCGAAATGCCCTGCAAATCGCCTTTCGGGAATACACCGCGCGAAGATCTTGCCACGAAGGGGTCTTTTCGCTGCACAGACCCCTCGAATCATGCACGACGCGCGAATCTTGCCATTCCTGGGTGTTTCGTTTGAGCATTTTGATCTTTTTCGGGTGGGGTGGGGCGGTGCTCGCGGTTCGCGCACTGTCCCCGTTTGTGCGGGGTGGCGCGGCTGTTTTGCGGGTTCGCCACACGCAGCTTCGAGCTGCTCCCCGCCTCTGCGCAAGATGCTCCTGTTGTTGCGCCCGCCTTCGCGTGAGACATGCTCGTTGCCCTCCCGTGTGAGGTGCGTGCATTCTGCGCCGCCCTACGCGAGGTAAGCGCATTCGCTTCGCGTCGTTGAATTGGTTGGCGCTTCGCATGAGGGTGACACCCACAGCCCCGTTGCCGCGTCTGTGTTGTGGGCGAAGCGACGGCATCGGCGGTGGGCTACCTCACCGTGTCGCTGCATCTACCCGCCTTGCCGCCTGCGTGCAGCCTCTTCTCGCCCGCGGCTTCATCACCCCGTCCACATTACGGCCGAAACAGCGGGATTGTGTCGTTTGCCGTCGAAAACATGGCGCTGTGATGGTGTTTCGTTGAATTGCCGTTGTTCCGCGGTACTATTCTGAAAGATATCGTGCCTGTTTACGCAAAACGGGTTGTGGGACCAACGATGGCGGCGGCCATCAGAATAGGAGATGAAGCTGTCGTGAACGACTCCGACGGTGGCGGTCGATGTTGCTCGACCCGAAAACGCACCGCACAATGCAATAATTCTCTTTTTGGTCCCGCGCGGTCTTTGTCTTCGTGTGAAGAAAAGGCTGCGTTTCTGTATTCAGATGCTGCAGCGCAAACAGCGTTGCAGCTCTTCCTTGCGCGTGCTTTATGCCTGGACGTGCGCAAGCGCCTTTCCTTGTTGGCGGACGTAACGCGCCTTATGCCCTTCCCAAAGGGGGAGATGGCCGTGTAATTTCGGTTTTCTCGGAAAGGGTGCAAAGCGCACCGATTCCCCTTTAGCGGAAAAGCAGGCTGGCCCTCTTTTCTGATTCTGTTTCCGCAATGAGAAATGGCCGATCCGTTTCTCGTCCCCGCAGTGAGAGATGGCGATGCCGCTTCTCACCCGCTTACGCAAGGAGTTTTGTACCTAGATGCCTATTTGGTTAAGTTTGATACTGGTGGTTCTGTTCCTGCTGATGAACGCTTTTTTCGTTATCGCCGAGTTTTCCTTGGTGCGCGTGCGTAAATCGCAGATTGAGATTTTGGTGGAAGAAGGCAAGAAGGGCGCCAAGCGTGCGTTCGAGATGGCCGACAACGTTAACGAGTACCTTTCGGCTTGCCAGCTTGGTATTACGCTGGCTTCGCTGGCGTTGGGCTGGCTGGGCGAGCCCGCGTTTGCCGCGCTGCTTCACCCGATCTTCGTGTTCTTTGGCTTGCCCGACACGGCTGTCACCGTTATTTCGGTGGGTATTGGCTACTTCATCATGACCACGCTGCATGTGGTGGCCGGCGAGCTCATCCCTAAGAGCATGGCTATTCTGAAGACGGAAACCTACGCGCTGCACACGGCGGGCCCGCTTCATGCGTTCTATCGCATTACTTATCCCATCATGTGGCTGTTTAACGCTACCACCAATGGCGTTATGCGCTTGACCGGCCACGATGCCAAGAATGAAACTGAGGCTTATTCCGAGGAAGAAATTAAGCTGCTGCTTGAAGAAAGCGCTGAGAGCGGATCTATCGAGCAGGATCAGTACCAGTATCTGGACAACATTTTCGACCTGGACGATAAGGACGCGAAGGCTATCATGACGCCTCGCACCGAGGTGTTGGCCATCGACTACGACGATGATCTTGAAACAAATCTTGACTTCATGGGGAAGAACAAATTCACGCGTTACCCCGTGTTCCGCGAGGACAAGGACAACATCGTGGGCTTCGTGCATATCAAGGATGCTTATCTGCTGCCCGAGGGCTCTACGATGAAAGACCTGAAGATTCGCTCTATTCAGGCGGTGCCGGAGAGCATTTCCATCGCGAAGCTTTTGCAGGTGCTGCAGGCTAAGCACACGAAAATCGCCGTGGTGGTTGACGAGCATGGCGGCACGTCCGGCATCGTTACCATGACCGATGTGGTTGAGCAGATTATCGGCCGCATGGAAGACGAGTATCTCCACGATGATCAGGATGAAATTCTGAAGGTAGGCGAGCATCATTACTTGGTTGACGGCTCGTTGCCAGTTGACCAGTTCGTCGAGTTCATCGGATTTGAGCCCGTGCCCGTGTTCGACTATGAGACCGCGGGCGGCTTGATGCTTGACCTGCTGGACAAGATCCCCGCCGAAGGCGATTCGTACGAGCTGCATCACGAGGGCACGAAGATCACAATGATAGCTCGTGTGATGGACGGCCTGCGCATCGACAAGATCGATGTTCGCTTCGAGGATGAGCCCGAACCCGAAGAAGCTGAATAGGGGGTAGGGGCAGGTACCAAATTCCCACTTGGGCATAACGCACACAAAAGCAGAGCCTCGCTTGCGCACTTAGCAGTACGCGAGGCTCTGCTTGTTGGGCGGGTGAACGGTGACTGCGTCCCATTTCTTGGAGTCGATAATAGCGATTAAGCAGCTGCTCCGAAAGACTTCCTGAATTCCTCGGGCGTGAGGCCGCCCCGGGCTCCCTGCCTCCTCCTTGCGTTCCAGTGCCGGACGTACGAGTCGAGGTCTGCCTTGAACGACCCGCAGTCCGGCCACTCGTTGCCCCCTCGAGAACTCGTCCTTGAGGGGGCCGAACATGCCCTCGGTACAGGCGTTGTCCAGGCAGCTTTCCTTTCTCGACGACATGCTCTGGACGATGCCCTCGCACCTGAGCCTCCCGCACCAGACGGCGTGCTGGTACTGCCAGCCCATGTCGCTGTGGAGGATAGGCCTTGCGCTCCCGGGCATTCTCGCGGCCAGCCTGTCGAGCAGCTCGGCCTGCTGGGCCATGTTCGGGCTCTCGGAGGTCGACCAGGCGACTATCTCCCTGGTGCAGAGGTCGTAGACCGGCGCGAAGTACGCCTTGCCCCACGGCTGGCGGAGCTCGGTGACGTCGGTGCCCATCTTTTGCCAGGGGGCCTCGGCGGAGAAGTCCCGCCCCAGCATGTTCCCGAACGTCTGGCCGACCGCACCCCTGTAGGAGCTGTATCGGCGGCAGGGCCTTTCGCGCCTGATCGCGCGTCGGATCCCCATCTCACGCATCATCCTCAACACCGTCTTGTCGGTGATGCTCGCGCCCCGCTCCGCGCACAGGCACATGGCGATCTGCCTGTGGCCGCATCCGTTGGGCGTGCGGGAGAAGACCTCGGCCACCGCCTCCTGCAGCTCGGGGCGCGTCGGGCCTTTCGGCGGCCTGCGCCTGCCGCTGTGGTAGGCTGACGAGGGGATGCGTGCCGCCGACAGCAGGTCGCAGACACGATGCCCTTTCCCTGAAAGCTCCGCGATCACCTGGCATTTCTCCCGGGTTCCCGCCTTTCCGCCTCCAGGGACTTCATTTTTTAGGTAGGCCACCTCCGCCTCGAGCCTGCGGCAGCGCTCCTCCAGCTCCTGCTCGCGCGTCTTGGGCGCCGCTCCCCTCGGACGGCCCTTCAGCTTCGGGCGAAGGGCCGCTGCCCCTCCCCGCTGGGAGGTTGCGCACCAGCTTCCCAGCGTGTTCTCGGCGGCCACCCCGAATCTCGACATCGCCTCCGGCAGCGCCATGCCCCCGTCGACCACGGCTCTCGCCGCCTCGAGCTTCAGCTCGAACGCGTAGCTTCTCTTACCGGTGCCCATGGCGAACGACCTCCCGTGCCCTGCCGTCCAGTAAGACCTCTGCCATTTTCTCACGGCGCTGCCGGTCGCGCCCAGCTCGGCGGCTATCACGTCGCGGCCGTAGCCCGCGCGAATCATCTCGACCGCCCGAAGCTTCGTCTCGGCAGGATACCTGACCCTCTTGTCCCTTCCAAAAGCCAAAAACACCCCATTTCCTGTGTCCAAGAAATGGGGTGCGGTTCATCTGGGAAGGAAAAGACTTTGTTTTCATAAAGCCCATCGCTATTCGGCTGGCGATTCGAGAAACCTTCCAATCCATGAAGATAGGGATTATTCTTACCGTTGCCAATGTGATGGGAATGCTGATAATTGGCGTTGCTCGCTTGGTAATCGATTCCGTGTGGGGGCTTAACGCGTTTGGCGAGGTATCGCTGTCTTTGTCCATCGTCAATTTTGCTCTTGCTTTTATTTCTCAAGCTGCAATGGTTTTGTTTCCAGCGTTAAGGAGCGCGGGAAGCGGGCAGGAGCATGGGTATTACTGCCTGCTGAGAGACGGCCTATCTGCTATTTTGCCTCTGACACTGATTCTATATGCTCCTCTTAGATGGCTTATTGGTCTTTGGCTTCCCCGATACTATGAGAGTTTGTTTTACCTGGCTTTCCTTTTTCCGGTTTGTTTGTTTGAAATTCAGAGCAATCTAACTGTAGCTACTTTTTTAAAAGTTCGATGTGAGCCAAAAGCGCTGTTAGGCATTAATGTTGCAGCATTTTTGTTGGCATGTATCGCACAAATCATAGCAATTTATTTCTTTGGCAGTCCAATAGCGGTTGTGCTGGCTTCTTTGTTGGGCATTTCGACGCGCTATGCGATAGGCACCTTGTATCTTGGGAAGGTCTATGGGAGTCAGAATGGAAAAATGATGACTTGCTTGTTTGCGGAAATGATCCTTTTTATGGCGAGCGCATATTTCCTTTCGCTTTCTCAATGTCTTTTCGTTTGCGTGCTTATTCTTGCTGCCCATGTCGTTATCGCTAGGCCGGAAGCTGCCAGGCTTTTGACGAAAGTCAGAAAGATAAACGATTCATAGCTTGTCCCTCCGAACCCGATCGTCTTTTATTTGTGTAGAAATCGAAAGGTACTTTGAAAAGTGAATAAACGTAAAGTGATGCTCGTTTTCGGTACGTGGCCGGAGGCCATCAAGATGTGTCCGCTGGTCAACGAGCTTAAGGGGCGCCCCGACGAGTTTGACACTGTGGTGACTGTAACCGGCCAGCACCGCGAGATGCTCGACCAGGTGTTGCGCGTGTTCGATGTGGCCCTCGACCACTCGCAACACCTGGCCATCATGAAGCCGGGACAGACGCTGTTCGACGTGACGTGTGACGTGCTGCTGAAACTGAAGGCCGTGCTCGAGGCCAAGAGGCCCGACGTTGTGCTCGTCCACGGCGATATCACCACGAGCTTTGCGCCGACCGAGGCGAGCAAGAAAAACCTTCTGGACGAGGGCAAGCCCGAGGAGAAAATCTGGGTCACTGGCAATACCGGCATCGACGCGCTGCGAGCCACGGTGCGCGATGGCTATTCCCACCCCGAGCTGGAGTGAGCGAAGGGAAGCCGCCTGATCCTGATCACGGCGCACCGCCGCGAGAACCTAGGCGAGCCAATGCGCCGTATGTTCCGCGCAATCTGCCGCGTGATGGAAGAGCGCCCCGACACCAAGACGATCTACCCTATCCACATGAACCTGCTCGTGCGCAAGGCGGCGCATGCTGAGCTTGACGGCTTCGACAGGCTGCACATTATCGATCCGCTCGAGGCGCTGGACTTCCACAACTTCCTTGCGGCGAGCAACCTGATACTCACTGACTCGGGCGGCATTCAGGAGGAGGCACCAAGCCTTGGCAAGCCG
>OLNL01001134.1_pt1 | contig 26030 bp, 19 predicted proteins | sample 1672181 | NCBI WGS metagenome assembly OLNL01 (sample SAMEA3136656, study PRJEB25190) | human gut metagenome | biome: human gut; feature: human-associated habitat; material: faeces | place: Austria | collected 2013
AGAGGACGGGGCCGAGGACGGTTAAATCAATTTGCGAAAGAATCTTGACGGTACCGGAGGAATAAGGGGCTGCCGGTTAAACCGACAGCCCCTTATTCTTAATAGGTTAATTTATAAAGAAAGAACCCGTTTGCTGAACCTAATTGCGTGATTTGCAAATCAACAGATGAATACTCTGTCAAATCCCTACTAGACATAACGTACTTCACATTAAGATGCCTTAAATCATCTTCAGTCAAATACACTGTGAAGAGATCATCCTGCGTGGAATTAAATGACGTAGATGGAGCGAATACATTAGCAACGATATGAGCATACCTGTTGTATGTGTACTCGTTCTCGTTATTTTCATCGATAGAATTCCAACGAGCCAGATCAGGATAAGCATTGGTGGAGTTAATTACAGGCGCCCCATACGCAGCGCAAAGATTGGCAACTGTCCAAGAACCATCGACAACCCATTTATCTGAATAATCACTCTCTTCCACAGCCTGATTAACGAGAGACTCTAAATTCGTATCTGTAAGTGGAGCCGCACCGATTTGAATTGGATTAATACAGAGCCCTGGAATTACACCGAAGCAAATCGCAAAAGCAACGAATAAACCAGAACATTTTTTACTAAGAATAAAGGAGCAAAACGAAAGGCACGAAAAAAGACAGAACAATATAAGCATCAACAGATACAGCATCCTTGCAACAAGATATTTCGCAGAAAGAAGGATGAAAATCTGGAATGCTGAACTCAGAATAAGACCGACTATTAAGATAATTGGCAAATAACCAATGGGGCTGTTATTCCCTTGGGACTCTTTAGCCTTTTCGACAGAAATCAAAAATAGGAGAAGTTCAAGATAACCAATAGGAAACAATAGTCGCAAAACAGGGACGTTATACATTAAGGTCATTCGAGATAGAAATGACGGAAAACCAATAAATGCAAAGACTAGGAAAAACAATTGAAGTGCTGTAAGCACAAATAACTGCCAATCTCGCCTTTTAATAAAACAGAGCAAAGATGCAAGCGTTCCAAGGGGGAAGAAACAAAGAATTGTTGCAATTTCGCATTCATTTGAAACAAGCGGTGAATCAAAGGCAAAAAAGAGTGGAATTGCATAAGAAAAAAGTTCAGGAAGTCCGCTTCCGCCTGTTTCAAAGCGCGCACCAGGATAAACGGTATTCATAACAGATGTCATTGCTTCAGAGGACTGGAAGAAAGAAAGGAATATTAGTCCCGCTGAGATCAACAGGCAGAATACTAAAACGAAAGTATCACTTAGTGACCAAACAAGAACTGAATGTTGATCGTTAGATTTTAAAGTTTGACAATACTCTATTGTTCTAAATACACCCATCAAGGCAAAAATGAAGAAAAACGGGACCATCCAAGCGGGGTACATGAGCATTATGTAACAACCACATAGCCACGCTATACCAGCTATCGCAATAATCCTGATATGCCTTTTTCGAGTAAAGAGCGCCCTATCCAACAACAAGACAAGGGCTTGGCCATAAAGAATCACCTCGCCTGTGCCCCACCATTGAATTAGTGGCGAAAAACAAAGCAAGCATGAAAAGAGCAAACTGAGCGGCTTTGACTTGATAATAAGAAAGGCGCAATCAAAAGAGACAAGAACCATTAGAAATAGTTTCGCGGACCAAGCAAACGCTAGGCCGAATTCAAAACCAAATAGTAAAAAACCCCAAAGCAATGGTCTAAATAACGTGATTACGCTCCAGCAGGCAGCGCCATAAACCATCCGGACATCCGTTAAATCTCCTCTCAGGATTTCCGAAATAGGAGCATAGCCATTATGGGATTGAGAAAGTTGGAACAGGGTTCCAACTGAGAACTCATCACTTCGAAGAGATCTCGGTATACCCCAAAATGGAGTACCAGCGTTTTCGGGGAGCATAATGCTCCACATGCCAAGCGATGAACCACTGATTTTAAAAGCAACAGCGAGCATCGCAACAGTCATACCGATCAACCATCGATATTTATACAAAAACTCGCTTTTATACTCCACCAATTTGATTACAGAAATGACAAATAAAATAGTCAATCCAGCAACAAATAGAACTGCCATGTCGTCATTAAGCATCGGGTTGGCAATTGTAAAGCCAACCGTGCCATAGAAAGCATCAATGTAATTAACAAACAAAGACAGATATATAATTGCAAATGATAATGGCAGGGCAAAAATACCGACATGGTAAAGGCGATACAAGCCGCTGCAAACACGATGGTTTCGAGCTTCCGCTGCTAAATAGTTATTCATACAGTTAATCTAAACTCCGTCTTTAATTAATCCTGCTGATTTCGCAAAACATCATTCTCATTTTCAAGAATCGCAATACGTTGAGTTAAGTTCTTGCAAGCCGTAACGAGTCTGCTAATCGCAATACTGAGAGATAAAGAAATCATCAATAAAAGTACTACAGCAACAAGAAAAGCGAAATTCGACGGGCTAATAAAACCAATACAATCTGAAATCCGATAAATCAACTCCGGAAAGCATACGCTAAATAGTGCCACCACGCACAGGCAAAGCCATAGTAACGAGTACTTTAAAAGCAGCTTTCCTTTACCGACTAAGGAAACGACATAAAAGAAAAGACCACTAAAAATTACGCCAGCGCCCACGCGAATTATCATACTCATGAGTGAGCCGCCTTTCTATAAGCAAAACAGGCCATGGAAATTGCAAGCGAAACCTTAATCATGTAATAAATTGAAGAAAAGCCAGAAATTGATGACACTCCGCCCTGCCTCTCGCGCATAAGTACAGGAACCTCAACAACTGAAAGACCAGTTTTTAATGCCGCGGCAATAGATTCAGGCTCAGGATAATCATCTGGATAGTCCCTACAGAACAAATCTATGGCTTTATTGCCGCACGCGCGAAATCCAGAAGTAGGATCTTTAATCGTCTTTCCGGTAAATAATCTCAGCCAACCAGAAAGCCATCGGATACCTACTCTCCTTAAAAATGTAGACTGAAAGCCTTCCGTGGGAACGGCAAATCTTGAACCGATGGATAAATCGGCACCATCAATAATCGGCTCGATTAAGTTCCCAATATAAGAAGGATCATGCTGGCCGTCACCATCAACCTGGACATCAATGTCATAACCATGCCTGAGCGCATATTTATGACCGGCCTGAACAGCACCACCGATGCCCAAATTTTGCGGAAGGTCAAGGATATTAAATCCATGTTGACGGCAGATAGATAGAGTTTTATCGGTTGAACCATCATTCACCACTACATAATCATAGCCAGCTTCAACAACCGATGAAACAGTCTGAACGATATTGGCTTGCTCATTATAGGCAGGAATGATTACCAGCACTCTCAACATGTCATCCATTAAAACCCCAACGATCCACATCGGACCTATATTGAAAATAGAACCTGCTTAATTTTATCCAAACAAACCAATCTCGAGAAATGCTCACGATAATAATTGAAGCCATTAGATCCTAAAGCTTCAATAGCGTCTTTATTCATTGAAGCAATTTTTACCATGTTATCAGCAAGCGCATTAGCATCTGAGGGATTGGAGACAAACCCGCATTCAGCAGAACGAACCGCATTGGCCCCTTCACCGCGCATTACAGCAAGTATTGGTTTCGAAGACGCCATACAACTTGAAATCTTCGCCGGAATAGTAAGCTCTAGCTCGGGATTGTCTGCGAATGGTGCAATCATTGCCGTTGCAATATCTGAATACATGGGCACAACTTCAGGATCTACGCGCCCAACAAACAAAATAGACTCGCTCAGACCCATTTTTGCGACGGTCTTCTGCAATTCCGCTCTGGACATGCCATCGCCAAGAATCAGCAGCTTCATCTCAACAGAACTATTATTGATTGCATACGAGAATGCCTCAACAACTGTGTCAAGACCCTGTGCAGGAGTTATTGATCCGGCAAAAAGGAAAACACACTGACTTCCAAATTGCGATCTCAGCTCCTGTGAAACACTCTTTCGTTCGTAAACCTCCTCACAGTGCTGAGGTATTACACTTATCGAAGCATCCGGATTCAAAGGTTTAATCCTATGAAATAAGTTGTCGGCCAAAGAGTCACTCAAGGCAATCAGTTTATTACAGGCAGCATACTGCTTGTCGCAAAAAGATTTGGCAAAAGCTCTCAGAAAGCTATTTTGGACATTTAAAACGGTGTACAAATTTTCGGGCCAAATATCCAAGACATAAGTGACAAGAGGACATTTATTTCGCCATGCAGCAAACCTAGCCGGAATTATCATCAAAATAGGACTTGTGTTATAGCAAAAAACAACGTCGTAATTATTTTTGAGCCTCAATGCCTTGAGAGATGCAGTAATCGGCCAGCTAATATAGTTCAGGAAAATGCGGATCGAAGTATTGCCCTTTCGGCGTATTTCACCAGAACGAAAGACAGACGCACCGTGGTAATCATCGTAACGATGGCCGAAATAACCATATCCTTCGGCCCATTCGCCTGAAGGATAATTTGGAATACCGCAAAGGACATCAACACTTGCACCGTCTTCAATAAAACCTTTGACGATGTCATTGACTCGAAAGGTCTCCGGGTAAAAATGCTGCGTTACGACAAGTATTTTTTTCCCAGCACATGAGCAAGCCATTAAACGATCTTCCTCCACACCATCTTGTCCACGACGCCGGTGTAGCTCTGGATGATCTTGACCACCTTGGTGGACACGGTCTCGTCGGCGTAGTCGGGGACGGGCGCCTCGGGCAGCGACCCCTCCGCGTCGAGCTCGACGGCGGTGTGGACCGCCTGGAGCAGGCCGCGCTCGCTGATGCCGGCCAGCGTGAAGCAGGCCTTGTCCAGGGCCTCGGGGCGCTCGGTGGAGGTGCGGATGCACACCGCCGGGAACGGATGTCCGACGCTCGCGAAGAAGCTGGACTCCTCGGGCAGGGTGCCGGAGTCCGACACCACCGCGAAGGCGTTCATCTGCAGGCAGTTGTAGTCGTGGAAGCCCATGGGCTCGTGCATGCGCACGCGCGGGTCGAGCTCGAAGCCCGTTGCCTCCAGGCGCTTGCGGGAGCGCGGGTGGCAGGAGTACAGGATCGGCATGTCGTACTTCTCGGCAAGCGCGTTGATGGCGGTGAACAGGCTCGTGAAGTTCTCCTCGGTGTCGATGTTCTCCTCGCGGTGGGCGGACAGCAGCATGTAGCGCTTGGGCTCCAGGCCGAGCTCGGTAAGGATGTTCGAGGCCTCGATCTTTTCCAGGTTGGCGCGCAGGACCTCCGCCATGGGCGAGCCGGTGACGTAGGTGCGCTCCGGGACGCAGCCGGTGTCCCTGAGGTAGCGGCGGGCGTGCTCGGAGTAGGCCAGGTTGACGTCGGAGATCACGTCGACGATGCGGCGGTTGGTCTCCTCGGGCAGGCACTCGTCCTTGCAGCGGTTGCCCGCCTCCATGTGGAAGATGGGGATGTGGAGCCTCTTGGCCGCGATGGCGGACAGGCAGCTGTTGGTGTCCCCCAGGATGAGCAGCGCGTCGGGCTGGACCTGCACCATCAGCCTGTAGCTCGCGGCGATGATGTTGCCCACGGTCTCGCCCAGGTCGGCGCCCACGGCGTCCAGGTAGACGTCGGGGTCGTCCAGCGACAGGTCGCGGAAGAAGATGCCGTTGAGCGTGTAGTCGTAGTTCTGCCCGGTGTGCGCCAGCAGGCAGTCGAAGTGGCGTCGGCACTTCTTGATGACCTCGGACAGGCGGATGACCTCGGGGCGCGTGCCCACGATGATCAGCAGCTTCAGGCGGCCGTCGTCTTTGAACTCAATCATTATTTTCTCCCATGGATTTCCATGATTTATACAGTCAAATAGATTAATAAGGACTAGCTAATTGATTGCTGCCTTGAAATTTCCAAAATAGAGGACTTTATTGCCTCATAGTCAGCTGGAACAATAGTCCCCAAAGAAGTGTCAGCGATTTCTGCGCAAGCGGTATTCTCCATCACAAGAGCCCTCGTTCCGCAAGACTGGGCCTCAGCAACAGTAAGGCCAAATGTCTCTTCAACACCAGGGTGTAGAAATACATCAGCAGTGGAATATATTTCAGCAAGTTCCCTTGCATTACTGGTCTTAGAAAGACTCAGTATTCTATCCCCTGCATGAATCTTTTGTCTCTCATTAAGACCAACAAGAACAACTGCATAGCGATTGGGATCCAGCTCACGAGAAAGACGAACAAAAATATCAAGACCCTTGCGAGCACTCCAAGGACTAGCAACGCCAAGAATCATAAAACGGTTTCCAATTCCGAAATGACTGCGGAAGTCACTTGGAGTCGGCTTAAATACAGTTTTATCAATTGAGTTGTACCTTACTTCCACGGAATAGCCCGATAGAAAAGATTCCGAAACCAAATTTGCCAACCAATTTGATGGAACAATCAACTTAAGTCGGTCAACCGGCAAGGAAGTAAACAGCCGTCTTTTTTCACGCCAGCACCAATTGCATGATGAGTCAGGGGCGAAAGTTGGCGGATAGGTTTTTAACTGAGGGCATGCTTCTACGGAACAGCAAGACTCTTTCCATTGATTACAATTCACATATGAAAAATAAGCGCAATGTCCCGTAAACGCCCAACAATCGTGAAGCGTCCATTCCACTTTGCACTCATTTTTCGCCAACCACCGAAATAAAATAGGCAGGTTTAAATAATAACCATGAAGGTTATGGAGATGAACTACATCCGGACGAATGCTATCGAGAGCCTTAATTAAACGATAAGTTTGAAAACGTGAATGAAAGCCAGACTTTCCATCAATAAAAGTCTCAATTACATCCATAATAAAATTAATCGAAGTTCCAAATTGGCGACCATTCAATACATCCTTATTGGCTCTGCGACCCCAAAAAGCATATGACTCTTCGCCGCTCTCCAGAAGAGAATTATGCTCAGCAAGCATAATCCTACCCGTAGATCCGTCTGGAACGCTGTTTATATGAGCGTAAACCGTCAAGCTAAACTTCCTCGAAAAAAGTATCGGGGTCCTCGGGGTCGAAGGGCTCGTTGGCCCACATGACCGTCACGAGGTCCTCGGTGTCGGATAGGTTGGTGATGGAGTGCGTGTAGCCGGGGATCATCTCCACGACGCGCATGTCAGAGCCACTTACCACGTACTCGTCGACGGGGAACGGATTCCCCTCGGCGTCTTCCCCCACCTTCCTCAACTTGATACTCGCGGTGCCGGAGACCACCAGGAACCTCTCCCACTTGCTCATGTGCCAGTGGTTGCCCTTGGTGATGCCGGGCCTGCTCACGTTGACGGAGACCTGGCCGCGCTCGGGCGTGCGCAGGAACTCGGTGAACGAGCCGCGCGCGTCCGTGTTGGGCTTGAGGCCGTAGGCGAAGTTGCCCGGCTCGTAATAGGAAAGGAACGTGCTCCAGAGCTTCTTGGAGAAGGAGCCCTCCGCGAGGTCGGGCACCGCGAGCGTCTCGCGGCTGTCGCGGAAGCCGTCGAGCAGGCAGACGATCTCGCCCAGGGTCTTCACGTCGGTCTTAGGGACGTAGCAGAACTCATCGCCCTCTACCCTCTCGAGCCCCTCGTAGCCGCAGCGGTGCTCCTCCCCTAGCAGCGCGCCCAGCATCTCGTCCACGAGGTCGTCGATGTAGAGGAGCTCCAGCTCCACGCTGGGGTCGTTCACGGTGTAGGGACGTCCGTTCGCGATGGCGTCGCAGAAGGTCGCCACGGCGGAGTTGTAGCGCGGGCGGCACCACTTGCCGTAGAGGTTGGGGAAGCGGTAGATGAGCACCGGCGCCCCGGTCCTCTCGGAGTACTCGCGGAAGAGGCCCTCCCCAGCGAGCTTGGACTCGCCGTATACGGAGCCCTCGAAGCGGCCCGACAGGCTCGCCTGCGCGGAGCTGGAGAGCATGACGGGGCACGTGTTCCCGTGGCGCTCGAGGGTCTCCAGCAGCGTGGAGGCGAACCCGAAGTTGCCCTCCATGAACTCGGACTGGTCCTTGGGGCGGTTGACGCCGGCCAGGTTGAAGACGAAGTCGGCGCGGGAGCAGTAGTCCTCCAGCTCCCCGGGGGTCGAGTCGACGTCGTACTCCATGACCTCGAGCGGCAGCAGGCCCGCGTACTTCTCGCGGCGGTCCTTGCCGTCGCGGATGTTCTTCAGCGCGCAGCAGAGGTTCCTCCCGACGAACCCCTTCGCACCGGTCACGAGGACGCGCACCCTACTGCACCGCCTCGTGCTCGCGGCCCTCGAGCGCCAGCTGCACGTACTCGGCGGTCTTGATCTTGGCGATGGTGCCCTCCACGTCGAGCCTCTCGGTGTTGTGGCTCGTGTAGGACTCGTCGGCCTGGGTCTCCACCTCGCCGTCGACGACGAACTTGTCGTAGTTCAGGTCGCGCGAGTCGCAGGCCACGCGGAAGTAGCCGCCCATGTCCTCGGCGCGCAGGCGCTCCTCGCGGGTCATGAGGGTCTCGAACAGCTTCTCGCCGTGGCGGGTGCCGATCACCCGGGTGCCCACGCGGCCGAAGACCTCCTGAACGGCCTCGGCGAGGTCGCCGATGGTCGACGCCGGCGCCTTCTGGATGAACAGGTCGCCGGGGTTGGCGTGCTCGAAGGCGAACTGCACCAGGTCCACGGCCTCGTCCAGGTTCATGAGGAAGCGGGTCATGTTGGGGTCGGTGACCGTGAGGGGCTCGCCCTTTCGGATGCGGTCGATGAACAGCGGGATGACGCTGCCGCGCGAGCACATGACGTTGCCGTAGCGCGTGCAGCAGATGGTGGTGCGGCCGGCGCCGTTGCGGGCGTTGGCGTAGATTATGGACTCCATCATGGCCTTGGACTTGCCCATGGCGTTGATGGGGTAGGCCGCCTTGTCGGTGGACAGGCACACGACGCGGTCGACGCCCTCCTCTATCGCGGCGTGCAGGACGTTGTCCGTGCCGATGACGTTGGTGCGGACGGCCTCCATGGGGAAGAACTCGCAGGAGGGCACCTGCTTCAGGGCGGCGGCGTGGAAGATGTAGTCCACGCCGTGCATGGCGTCGCGCACGCTCTGGGCGTTGCGGACGTCGCCGATGAAGAAGCGCACCTTGGAGGCGAGCTCCGGGGACTTCTCCTGCAGGCGGTGGCGCATGTCGTCCTGCTTCTTCTCGTCGCGCGAGAAGATGCGGATCTCGGCCAGGTCGGTGTCCATGAAGTGCTTGAGCACCGTGTTGCCGAACGAGCCGGTGCCGCCCGTGATCATGAGGGTCTTGTCTTTGAACGCGTTCGATACTGAATTCATAACCAATTAAACCTTATAACATAGCCATTACTGAATTAATGGCGCGTGAAGAATAGAAACCGGACTGGACTTTATAAGAGACATCAGACACTCGGCTTTTCATAGCATTATATGATTCATCTGAGATCTGAATTAAAACCTCACCAAGTTCATCAAGAGAGCCAACAGCGATGCCAACGCCTTCATCTTGGACGAAACGAGCAATGGCTGACTGATTCCAAACTATTAGAGGCAAACCTGAAGCCAAATATAGGGAAGCCTTATAGGGATTATTAATTTTAAGGTAATCACCAAAAGAGCCGCTACAGGTATGAGCAGAACAGCCATCCCAGACCAAACCAAACTTACCACTAATAATATAAGGGAGTTCCTCAGAATCAAATGACCCGAGGTATCTAGCGTTTCCTGGTAGAGAAGCCGTTAAGTTTAATCCATATAGATTAAACTTAACATCCGTGGGAAGATTAGAAAGATATCCAGCTTTCTCTGAGCTCAAATTACCTGCAATAGCTACAGCGTCATCAAAAATAGAGTTGCTAGATTTATCAGATGAAGTAAGAAGATAGTCGAAAATACCAAGAGAAATTTGCCTGCATTTATCCAAATTAAAAACATCAGAAAGCGCTTGAGCCATGGAAGGATTATGAACAATAACCCTATCGGCCCTAGACAACGCAAGATTTTCTTCTTTTTTTACGACACCCTGAAAAAATCCCCTTGTATGGCCTTGAGAACTGGTTCGAAGCGTTTCCAGATCATGAACAAGAAAGATGACCCTTCCTTGAAAAAAATGAAGGGCGTGACCGAAAGAAAAACAACCATATACAGGAGGATAGTTAACAAACAGCACATCATTAGATGATAAACCGCGAAGAACAGATTTCCAAATTCTGAATGTTTGAAACTGGTAGATTATTTTAGAAATAAGGCCTGAAACTGGTGGTTGGGGAAATTGGCAGTCCAAAGGACATGATTCAAAGTTACTCTCCAGGACCTTGTTAAAGTCTTTACGGGGCTTAATTGACGCATTTTGATGATCCCCGTTATTTCGTTCTTTTTCAACAACATGGAATAGCATCATTACCTCTACTTAATAAGAAACGGGAAAGAAACAAGACAGCCTAAACAATACGCAAGTGAAATGGCGCAACTTGCACCATTGGCACCAAAAGAGGAGATCAAAGCAAAAGAAAGAGGGACAATTGAGATAACGGCAGCGATGTTGGCCACCAAGTTTACATTCATCTTACGGCGAACAATGAGCAAATCTCCGAACATACCGATAAGAGCCGTTAAGAACGAACTAATAATTGCCCCATATATCAGACTCGTAGAACCAGCAATCGATTCTCCATAAATTAATATGAGAACAGGCTTGCCAATTAGAAAGCAAATTATAAGGACAACAAGACAGATGCCAAGTACCGCTAGCAATAATTGAGAAATCATATGGTTGAATCGTCGACGATCTCCATCAATTTCAGAAGAGGCAAAGAGACCGAGGAAAGGGGCGTATGCATTCAATGCGCCGGCCTGAACAATAGCTGCAGGAGCACAAACAGAAGAGTAGTAACCAAGCTCGGAAGCGCCCAACATTTCGCCCAATATTTGCCTTGCGAAAGATGTGACCGCGGCGCAGCAAGCAACACCCAAAACAGCGGGAAGGCATTTACGAAACAAACTTAGAAATATACTGAAATTAAATACCGGCAGGACCTTGTCAAAGCAGCTTGCCCATTTAATATCAAGAATTGCAACTGGGAGTGAAATAATAACCATGCTCGTTATTGCATGGATAAGCGAGCCAGTAAAGGACAAAACCAGTGAAAATGCAAGGAGCGAGAGAATGCCACGAAGTGCCATAGAAATGCCGCAATAAACCATATTGCCAGCCTTTTGATCTATTCCATGAAACACATCTATATGTACTTCAATGGCTTTATAGACACAATAAATAAAGATGACTGGGACAACTTCCCCATCACAGGTAATGACTGTATATACAAATACTAATAAGAGCCCTAAGACAATTGTAATAATGCGAAAACCAATATACTCTTGCGAGGAAAATTCGCCATTTACATCGGAGACTTGATAAGAGCGAATTTTATAAAGTCCGATAGGGACAAAAAGATTGCTTACTGACATAGCAAGGGAGAGAAAACCCGCATACTCGTAGTCGCCAGATAATCTAACAACAACTACGGTCATCAGCCACTGACAGGCAAGATAAAATAATGACCCGAAGGTGTTCCATGCAACATTTTTAGTTGTATTAGTTATATGACTCATCGACTATCCGTAACAGAAATTAATACTTCAGCGATACCAACTCAGAAACAAGACGATATATTTTGTTCCCGTATCCATCCCCAGGAACAGCCCATCTTCCATCAAGATCGGTCAAAAGAGGGGCACAACCACGCTCAACTAGATTGAATCTAGGATCGACGCAAGCCTTGTTCAAAGGAGAGAGCGACGCATAAGCTTTAAGATGTTGCACTTGTGCCCTAACACCAGTGCGAACATCAGGGAACGATGTCCCTGCCGCAGATGACGACACAGCGCCAATTCCGGCAAAGTTACATTGTTCAGCCTTTACAGAACCGCCGAATCTTAACCATCCCGTTTCAATCATGGATTGGCAAAAGACCACTTCAGGACGAACTCCCTCATTACAAGCCTCTTCATAAACAATTGAGCAAAAGGCATCAATTGAAGAGGCACCTAAAGAAAAGTAGACAGCTGCAGGATAGGTGCTTTCTCCGACTTTCTTCTTATAGTAACCTGCCAAATCTGAATCAGAGACAAATGGAGTCCCCATAATGGAGTACAGAGATAAATCCGTAGGAGAGCCATCACGTCCTTCCTTTTTTCCAAAATCAATAAAGTGTAAATAGTAAAGAGAAAGATTCGTGCCGAAACTCCTTCTCAAATCGGAGTACCGACAGCGATAGCTCTGGACATCGAAGGAGGCGCTGCCGCGTCGGCCCTCGGACATGCCGCAGCCGGCGAAGTGCGCGAGCAGGGCCGCGTCGTCCACGAGCGTTACGGAACCGCAGCCGCGGGTGAACGCCTTCTTGAGGTCGGGGTACGCGCCAAGGTAGTAGGCGGGGTCGTAAACGGCCGAGTAGTCCCTGCCGCCCCGCGAGGTGGCCATGCCGCTGATCTCGGAGCAGCCGGTCCCGTGCCTGCCCTCGGCCCGGCCGTTGGTGATGTAGTGCTCGTAGTAGGAGGCGAGGTTGGAGCCGAACGCCATCCGGAGGTCGGGGTACTCGTTGTAGTAGCTCTGGACATCGAAGGAGGCGCTGCCGCGTCGGCCCTCGGACATGCCATAATCAATAAAATGCTCAAGGGCCTTTTCCTTGCTTCCATTGGCCCATCTATTAACGTCAGGATTATTACTCAAATAATAATCGGCATCAAAAACAGCAGAGTAATCTAACCAAGAGGATTTAGGGAACTGAGCAATGATCGCATCGGCATCAGCTTCGCCAAGGCGTTTGCAACCGGCATCGCTAAAATAGTTGTTTGCATCCCCCCAGTTAGAAATAAAGCCATGCTCAATCAATATCCCAGGAATACCAGCTTCACGCGCACAGCGAATTACAGCGAACTCGTCGCCAACCGTCATCTGGAAGACGCCGCGATTAGAAAGACCGAGTGCAACAAGATTGTTTTGGACCTTTTGGGCTAGCTCATAGGATACTTGAGTAAAATCATATTCATTGATGGTCGGAGAATACACTTCCGCGCCATGGGCAGCAGAAGAACCAGAATTGATATGGAAACTAATAAAAGCTTGAGCACCTTGACTAATGCAACGCTGTACACGATACAAATAATCGTTGCTACCATAACTGCCTGATTGTTCTCTAGCTAATATGACCTTAAAACCATAGCTCTCAAGTTTAGCCTTACACGCGCTCACAATTTTCCATGTGAGATCAGCCTCGCTCTTGCCATTTCCCTGTGCGCCGGGATCGGTTCCACCATGGCCAGCGTCAAGCGCAATAACCCTAACGTTCTTTCGGGCAGACCTGGATTCCGTACTAAAGGTCGCAACGTCAGAATTATCATCAGATAAAGCAAGAGCATCTTCAATAGAATAGGCCTGAACAGCATTTCCATTTTGGTCGGCATAATAAACTGACATGTCGTTAGAATTGGGCGAAGCAGTCTCATCGGTAATTGTGAAGGAGAAATCATTAGAAGAAAGATCGATGAAAATCTGCTCGCTCGAATCATTCAGGCAGTAGGAAATACCTGAAAGGAAGTACGAAGCAACAGGAAGATCCTGACCAAAGGAAAATCCAGCGGCATTCCCAGAAAGTGCAGAGGCCTCAATGCTATGAAGCTCACCAGATTCATTAACGAATGTAAGAGACGCCGATTTAAGTACAGCCGACTCATCTAATGTAGCAAAAGCTACTTCCTGGGTTTGCCCGACTAGAAGAAAAGGCTGAGCAATGTAGACATACTGAATATTTGACTCAAACTCAGAATTGACATTGGGAGATGGAGCGGAATCGACGCTGTCATCAACATTCTCATATGAATCTGCATCACAGGAATCGGAAGCAGAATCCAAAACAGGAGCAGGAGTGGGAGCGGGTGCGGGAGCAGAAGTATCACCTGAAGCCAACAGAGAGTCATCCGTTTCTGAGGCGTAAACAGTAGATAGCGGCGATAGTAAGGACGAGAAAGCCAAGTTAAAAGTAACAAAGTAAGCTATAAATTTTCGAAACGTTTTCATTAACCCTCTCCCAAAACAAACTAATGCTTCGCTATAGTTTAGGAAAAAAACAACTTGATTGGCAGGCAGAGCAGAAAAAAGTGGGAATGCGCAGATTTCCCTGCGAGGGCAAGTCTTGCAACAGCAGCTCGGAGCAGTTAATCCCACGCGCGCGCACCGCAATCATATTGATCATGGCCATAACCCCTCCCATCTTGCTGGAATCTAATGCAACTACAACAAAATTAAAGACAGGTTCGACCATTCCTGGAGCCGCACTTGCAAGCTGAAAGATATTCTATGCAATTATGATAAAAATCAAATTCCTTATTTAAAACACTCCCATTAAATTGTACGAGGACGCAATGACCAATTATGACACAGCGCGTTTTCATAGATCGTCGTCGATATTGCCCCGTTACAATCAGAGAACGCTTGTTCAGAGTCCCAATCGTTCCATCACCTGCGTAGGGGGATCGACGGCAAATCACGTATGCGTTAGAAAATGTCAAAACCTTGATTTAGGACAAATCTTTATTTAATAATTCGAAAGCGCCGTTAAGACGTATGAAGTAACTAACCACGAGCTTCCTGAGACCTTCCAACATTAAGCAGATCGCGAACACAGCCGTTGGAACAAGAAGCGCCTGCAATATTCCCAGTCCAACGCCGACACGCGTAAAGGGGAACAGCGAGCTCCAAAGCCAACTTTGAATGGGCCCATAGTCAGAAATAAGGTAAGTAGCAAAACAAAGTTTCGCGATAGCGTTAACGAAACGGGAGGAAAAATGCGGCATTTTTAAATCGATCAACAAGACCGAGATGGCTATAGCTAACGAAAAAATAGACGCCGGCGAACCGAAAAAGCCGTTATACAAATTCGCAAATATCGAACCCAGCAAACCATCAAAATGGAATTGGCCATAAAACGAGATTGCAATTCCCACAAAGGAGGCAATGCAGCAAGCAACCAGGCCCCGTATATCCACTGTTGACAAATCTACAAACCAGCGAATATAGCAAACAAGAACGCAAATTATAATAAAATCCACTAGTAGCCCGTCGATGGGAATCCAAAAGAGCGGCACATAACGCAGGAATCCAAAAACAGAGACCAGAAAGACTATTAGATACAGATGTAGTTTCTTGCCCAACGCATGCAAAGCCGGAATTATAAAGGGCAGCAAAAATACAAGCCAAGCATAGACGGTTACAAACCACCAACTAGAACCAGTAACAGTTGGTGCAAAAATATCTATCAAATTGGTTGGACTTACTTGAATATCGCCGCGAAGCATGAAGAAAAAACCCAGCGCAATACTATAAAAGAGAACCGTGCCTTCGATTGAAGCTATCTGTTTAACAGCCTTGTTAATGGAGTATTCGACTTTCCCCGCAACAAACCAGATTGTAATGGCAATAAAGCAGCCGACCGCAGTTCTTCCAATTGGATAGAAAAAGATATTGTAGAAAAACCTAGTAAACGAACCAGGAAATACGGAAACAGGATCAGCGTTGTGAACAACAAAATGATGAGCCATTACCGTCCACATAAGGACAATGCGAAGTAATTCGATACGGGAATCTCGTATTGTCTTTGCCATTAAGCCCCCTCCAAAAAATCTATGCCTCGCACGGTCAATCATCGCTTTAAATCTACTTGCAGCTCGATATCGGATAATATCGAGCTGCATAAGCCTGTATAAACTTATCGCGGAAGTATCGAGCTTTCGTAATTTGTCTTAGTAGGTAGTCCAACGTTGCTTTCTTCCAAGCTCATAGCGAAAGAAAGTTTAGTCCTTCCTAAAAACCATTGCTTTAGACCGAGAAATACTCGCTCTCGGAGGATAGGTTCGGTCCGAGCCACGGATCGCCTGCCAAGAAGAACTCCGGCCAGCGGCGCATGAACAGCGCCTGCTCGCGTTTCCAGCGGCGCAGTTTTTCCTCGTTGGCCTCTTCCCTGCCGCGCGAGGTGAACTCGTAGTGGTACAGCTCGGCATAGGGCGAAAAGATGGTGCGGTAGCCCGCCTCCCACACGCGTAGGCAAAAGTCCGCGTCGTTAAAGCCGACGGCGAATTCCTCGTTGTAGCCTCCGACCTGCTCAAACACATCGCGGCGAACCATCTGGCATGCTCCCGTTACGGCGCTATAGTTGCCAGGCCGCACGGCACGGGCAAGATAGCCCTCGCGCTTAGCCGAGAAGTCCTGATTGGCATGAGCAAGTGCGCCGCGCACACCGACCAAAATGCCGGCGTGCTGCACCAGATGGTCGGCAAAATAGAGCTTGGCGCCCACCACGCCCGCATCGGGACGCTGCAGATAACCCATCATCTCTTCGATAAAGTCCGGGCTTATGACCTCGGTATCGTTGTTGAGCAGCAGCAGGTAATCGCCCTTGGCATGCTCAACGCCAAAGTTGATGATCTGGGAGTAATTGAACTCGCCCGGCCAGTACGCAACGCGTGCGCTACCTTTGCCTTCGGATGCTGCAGTCACGCGCTCTGGCAGGGTTTCGTAATACGCAAACGTCTCCGGATCTTCGCTGTTGTTCTCCACCAAGACGATCTCGTAGTTGGCATACGTTGCCTTCTGGGCGATCGACATCACACAGGCGTCGAGCGTCTCAACATGGTCCTTGGTGGGAATCACAATACTCACCAGCGGCGCAGGCTCCGGCAGTGCATAGCGCATGCGGTAGACAAACGGCGTCTCGGTCTCCTCGACCGCTCCGTGAATGCCCAGCGCGTCAAAGTGACGCTGCAGCGCAAGGCGTCCGGCCTCAATGGCATACAGCTTGCTATCTGCAGAGCCATCGGCGGTGGATCCCGGATGCACGCGCCAGTGATACAACACGTGGGCAATATGCTCAAACCGTGCGCCCGATGCAAGGCAGCGAAGCGTCAGGTCGTATTCCTGGGCGCCCGCGACGTCTTCTGGCGACATGCCAATGTGATCGATGAGCGCCTTCTCCACCATCAGGAAATGCGTTACGCAGTTATGGCTATAGAGCAGGTCGACGTTGAGTTGCGTCTTAAAGACCGGCTGACCCCACTCCCCCGCTTTCTGGAACATGTCCTCGTCACAGAACAGGACCTGCGGGCGCTCCCCCTCTGCCGCTTTGTTCAACGCGGCGACATAGCGGAATAACGCGTCCGGTTCCAGAATGTCGTCATGGTCCAAGAACGCGATGTAGTCGCCAGTCGCTTGCTCGATACCCGCGTTGGTGTTGACCACAATGCCGCCGTTGTCGGGCAGCTCGATGCGATGAACGCGCTCGTCATTGGCGTCGGTCGCAAGCTTGGCCACCGCATCCCATTCGGGCGAGGCGTCCATAAGCAGCAATTCCCAGTTGTCATAGCTCTGGGATACCACAGAGTCCAGCAGCTCACGCAGGTAAACCCGATCGGTCTTATAGCACGGCACCACAATGCTCACGAGCGGCCGGTAGGCGAATACCGCCGCTGCAACGCACTGACACGCCAAGTCGCCCGGCCTTGCGCGATGTTGATCAAACCAACGTCGATAAGCAGCGTCGTCCGCGCGTGCATCCTTCATGCGGTTCCAACTGTCGTCGACCATGCCGTTGTACAGGCGACCATCCATCGCGCAAAACCCGCTCTGAATCTCGCCAGTGGGATCAGCCGCAATCGCAACAAAATCGCGTAAATCCTGAGGCATCTCCACGCTCAGATACGTTTTATTGACGCGACAACCGTTTTGCTGGAGAACATCGACCTGCGACTCAAACACATGCACGGTAGCATCAATCGCATTCATGTGCGTATCGAAGATCTGGAGCCCAGGGACGCACTGGGGATCTCCCGCCCACTTGACCTCATAGCGCCAGACGGCGCCCTCATCTGCCGGTAAATAACGAACGGCATCGATCTCGTAGCGACCGCAGCACTCGCCGCGCTGCGCATCGCGAACGAGCGCGCACATCGCAGGCTTTACTTTGTAGTTAATCTTAGATTCCAGCTTGGCGATACGACTATCAAGGCGAATAGGGCCCATCCTTTTGTCGCCGGACGCAAATGAGACGTCAATTGTAGAGCCGTCCATAAACGGAAGCACCAAGACGACGAGCTCACGCTCATAATCGGCAAAGGAGGGGCAAAGCGCAAGCACGCGGCCATGATCGACCGGCAGTGCCAAAGACGGCACGCAAGCGCGATTGGTCGTCGCGTGAGCAAAGGCCTGGGAACCCTCCTGCTCAATAAGCCCCGCGATATCCTGGCCGACAAAGCGAAGCAAGACAAACAGACGACCCTGACTGCGGCAAAGCGCCAAACGCTTGATACTCATCTACACTTCTCGCTTTCCCAGAGCGTTCGCAGCCATGCGCTTGCACGCGCCCAGGCGCCCAAACCTCAAGACGTCGTAATCGAACATGAGCTTTTTGCACGAAGGAGCAGCAGGAGCCTTACCGATAAGTGCCGTACGCACCATAGCGGCAACAGAAGGAGCGCATTGTGCGAGCGCAGCATCGCTGCCCACGGCAGAACCGGCAAGCGCCGTGGCAACGGCAGCAAACACCTTGCCGCAGTCCGTACCCAACAGCCTGAGCGCATCGTACAGCACCAGATCGCATAGAAAGTACGCCAGGTCATCGGCATGCTGGGCATCGAGACCGTGGCGCCGCCAGTCAGCCAGCACCGCGGAGTAAATCTTCACGTGCTCCAGCAGACGTGTCTCGTCGTCGTAGCGCATGGTGTCCATGAGCGAACCCTTCCGCGCCACGCGGTAGTCGTACAGCTTGTTCGAGATAAGCGCGGTCTTACGCGAACGACCGTACACGGCAAAATCAAAGACCTGATCCTCACCATACTTAACGGTTTCATCAAACACGATCCCGCTACCCAGCAAAAAAGCGCGCTTGCAGGCGGTGCGCCATGCAAAAGGGCGAGACGCTTCCTTAAACAGCAGATCAGAGCTATAGCCCTCAAACGAAACGTCGCGTGGACTCAGCACATAGTTAAGCCACGGATACCCCGCGTCGAGCGGATACGGGTTTGCGCCAAAGGTCAAAACGTCGCAGTCCTCGCGCTCAAAGGCATCGACGATCACACGGCATGCATCGGGCGTAAAGCGGTCGTCGGAATCCAAGAACGCGACGATAGGCGCCGTGGACGCGGCGATGCCTGCATTACGCGCACTCGACAGGCCGCCGTTCTCCTTATCAACCAGCGTAAAGCGCGCGTCCTTTTCGCAATAGGCAACCGCAATATCGCGCGAGCCATCCGGCGAGCCATCGTTGACCAGCACGCCCTCCCAATCGGGCATGTCCTGCGCAAGCAGGGAGTCCAGGCACCAGGTCAGGCACTCCTCCACTTTATAGATGGGAACGACAACGGAAATCTTGGGGGTAGTCATAATCACGTGCTCCTATTGCGCCGCCGGCACGTCATCGGGATGCGGATTGTCTCCATAGGTACGCTGATACGTCAGCACACGCCAGACCAGCGGCAGGCCGCCGATCTTAAAGTAGTGCTTAAACGTATTGAGCTTGCCCGGCTTCTTAAAATCAAAGCGCGAATCGATATAGGCTCGGGGCGACTTGACCATCAGTCGCAAATCGGTCTCGCCGCGCGGATCGAACAGCGACAGGTCAAAGCGACCGGCATCCCAATCGGCCTTCAGCTCGGGAGATGCCTTCTCCCAAAACTGCCCGCGTAACTCATCGACCAGGCGCTCATCATTCCAACGGTACGTATCGACCTTCATGCGCATTAAAATGCCCTGAAGCCGAGCCTTAAGCTCGGGGCGTTCATCCAAAAAGCTCTGCATCTCGGCATATTCGTCGCACACGCAAAATACCTTGTTGGGCGAATTAACGGAGCTCTTCTCGTTGTCTTGGCGATAGCACAAAATGGGGTCCGCAATAAACGCGGCACGCTCGGCGCATGCCCAAACCTTAAAGTTAAAGCCTGCGTCCTGATACGAGGCACCCGGCGTAGGAAGGAACCGAATCTGATTGTCGATGAGGAACGTGCGTCGATAGATGGCAGACCAAATGGAAGGCTTGCGGTAGAAGATACCCGGACGATTGGCGGGGCGATACGCGGCGCCCGTCATATACTCGTCGATGATCCCAAACAGCTCACGGCGCTCGCTGGGCGTGGACCAATACAGATAGAAATCGCCTTTAACCACATCGGCATGCTCAGCATCGGCCTTGGCAACCAGCTTTTGAAGCGAATCCTCAAACATAAAGTCATCGGACTCAAGGATGCCCACGTACTCGCCACTCGCCATCTCCAGGCCGCGGTTCATCGAGTCTCCGTAGCCGCTGTTGGCTTTATCGATCATCTTTACACGGGGGTCGCGCTCCATGTACTCGCGGATGATATCTGGCGAACTATCGGTAGAACCGTCGTTGATACAGATGATCTCGATGTCCTTGAGCGTCTGCGCAACGGCGGAATCGAGGCACTCGCGCAGGTAGCGCTCAACGTTGCAGATGGGAACAAGCAGCGAAACTTTAGGGGTATCAGAGTTCTGCAAGAGAACCTCCTGTTGAATAGCGTATAACAGGGTTATTTTAGCAGCGAAGCAACGGCGCACGACAGCGCCTAGAATTAGATAAAGCGCTCCAGGCAGGCTTTGAGACCGCGAGTCGAAAGATAGAACAACGTGGCGTCTACCATCGAAACGCCCGAGGTCGTCGCAACGAGCTTGTGGGCAACACGGCAAACGGCGCCCTTGGCAGGCATATCCGCCCACTCCGTTCCCAAAAACGTCGTGAGGTCCATGTTGACGCGAGCCGCCACGCGATGGAAGTCATCGGCATCCAAGCGTGCCAGGTCGAACACAATGAGGTCCAAAAACCAAGTTATCAGCTCGCCGGGGCACAAGTCCAAAAGACCGTAGGCCGCCCAGTCCTCCAAGACCTCCTCGAGCATCCTCATGTGGGCGTCAAGCTTTTTGGCGCGGGCCTCGGCGCTGTTGAACTCGTGCGTAGCCGATTCACTCTCCATCACGTAGTGGTAGAACTTGTCCGGTATGACAACGGTCTTGCGGGCAAGCGCATAAGCCGCAAATTGAAATACGACATCCTCGCCCAAGGCCAAGCCGGGAGCAAAGCGAATGCCTTCGCGATTGAGCAGCTCGCGCGAAAAAGCCGCACGGCACGCATACGGCTGCGCATTCGCATGAAACAGCAGCCGGGGATCACGAGCGCCGAAGGTACTAGCTTTGGGGCTCATGAGATCCTGAACACGCTTGGACGCGGCGTCGGACGGCTCGCAGACACCACCGAATACGGCGACCTCGGCATCCGACGACTCCATGGCCTGCAGCACGCGCTCCACCGTTTGGGCGTCGATGTAATCGTCGGCGTCTACAAAGAAAACCACGTCGCCCTCAGCCGCATCGATACCGGCATTTCGAGCGCACGAGACACCCGCGTTTTCCTGGTCAATCACCAGCACACGGTCGTCGGCCTGCGCAATTTGACGCAAGACGCTTAGCGAGCCATCTGCGGACCCGTCGTTAACGCAGATAACCTGAATCGAGCGCTCCGACTGCGCCAACAGCGAATCGAGGCATCGCTGAATGGAGCGCGCCGAGTTGTATACGGGAACGACAATAGTCGCTTTGGGGCTCGTGGCCTCTCCCATGCCGATCTACCCCCTCAGCGATTCGATGAGAAAGGCGGCGACCACGCCAGGGCCTCCAACCGATGCGTAGTATTTGGCGCGTCCCAAGGCACCATCCGTCGCAAAAGTCGGATGCTCGTCAACCCAGCCCTCAGGATCTTTGAGGATGGCAGCGAGATTCGCACGCTTCCACGGCTTAAGGTCGTCAAGCGAAAAATCCCCCGCGTCCAAGGCCGCCTGAAATTCCTTGGCCATCTGAACCAGGAACTCCTTATAGAATTTGGGCGCCAGGCGCACGTAGTTCCACATGTACGAATCGTACTTAATGAGCTGATTGAACTTGAGCATGCGCGCGACATCGCCGCTTGCGTGGTCGCGAGCATAATCCTCTCGGATCCAACGCTCAATCTCGGCATACTCGGCATTGACGCAAAAGACCTTGGCTGAAGAATTAACCGAGGAATTCTCGTTGTCCTGACGATACGAAAGCACGGCATCGTGCAGGTAAACGGCCTTGTCGGCGCACGCGATCACCTTAAAGGCGAATGACGTGTCCTGAAAGGATGCCCCCGGAGTCGGCAGGAACTTGATGCCGTTGCGCTCAAGAAAATCGCGACGGTACACGGCCGACCAAATCGACGGCTTTTGCTTAAAGAACTGCGTCGTGTCGCTCGGATGCACCGGCTTGTCACAGTCCCTTGCCTTAAACATCTCGTGCAGCGAGCGGCGCTCCTCGGGCTTAGACCAGTAGAAGTCAAAATTCGCCTTTGCAAAATCGGCGTCAAAGCACTCGGCAGCTGCCACGAGCTTCTCCAGCGCATCGGGCGCCATAAAGTCATCGGACTCTAGAATGCCCACGTACTTGCCACGCGCCATCTCCAGGCCGCGGTTCATCGAGTCGCCGTAGCCGCTGTTGGCCTTGTCGATCATCTTGACGCGCGCATCGCGCTCCATATACTCGCGGATAATCGCCGGCGAGTTGTCGGTAGAGCCGTCGTTGATGCAGATGACCTCAATATCCTTGAGCGTCTGCGCCACAGCGGAATCGAGGCACTCGCGCAGGTAGCGCTGAACATTGAAAATGGGAATAAGCAGCGACAGAACAGGGCTGCCAGAGGCGTTAGTAGACAAATGTGCTCCTTAGGAAATACCTGTCGTTAATGGTATCAAAGGGTCGTCCCGCCCGCGGGCGTTTATATAATCTATGGAGCCTCTTACGGGCAATGCAGCCCCACGCCACTCGTCGCGCACATATCAGGTTCCTGCGTTTTATTCAAACCTTGCCTACATGGCGCAGCGACCCTTTACAATAGGTGCCGTCCAACGGACGCATTCGATAGCTTCCGCGCAGCGCTCGCCCGCCGCGCGTGAAAGGATATATTCCCCATGACTTCCACCCTCCCCGCTCCCATCGACAAGCTCGCCATCGTCGTCGTCACGTACAAACGCCAGGAACTTCTGGCCAACCTGTTCGACTCTATGACCGAGCTCACGGCCGCGCCGTGGCGTATCGTAATCGTCGACAACGAGAATTCGCGCGAGACCGAGGCCATGTGCGCCGCATTCAACGAGCGCCTGGCCAACCTGTGGGGCGTCGACACCGATCAGCCCGACGCGCAGGGCGGCACCGACCGCGTCATCTACGCCCCGCAGCTCGAAAACGGCGGCGGTGCGGGCGGCTTCTCCGCCGGCACTAAATGCGCCTACGATCTGGGCGCCCAGTGGTTTTGGGTGATGGACGACGACGTGCTCGTCATCCCGGAGGGCATCGAGCGCCTGGCCAAGTGGACGGACCGCTACGACGTTATCCAGGGTTCGCGCCTGGACTTTGACGGCGGCGCCTTCTTTTGGCAGTATCAGCTCATCCTTTCGCTTGGCATCCCCAACCCCATCGCTAAGTGGGACCTGGGCCCCGAGGGCTACCGCGCCATGAACCAGCTGTGCTTTGAGGGTGGCCTGTTCTCACGCCGCGTTGTCGACAAGATCGGCCTGCCCGACGCTCGTTTCTTTATCTACGGCGACGACGCCTGCTATGGCTATGTCGCCAGCCAACACTTCCCTGCTGTCGTAGTCGCCGATGTGGTGCTCAAGCGCGCCCGCGCCGTCTCCAACTGGGATATCGCCGGAAAGCGTCAGCTCAATTCCACCAGTGACACCAATCGCTACTACATCATGCGTAACCGCGGCTATCTGGCCCGTTACATGCAAATCTACGGTGATTACCACCCCATTTTGTTCCGTTTGGGCAATGTGGCGACCTTCTGCAAGGAGTTTATCCGCCTTGCCGCCGTCGACAAGTGCTTTAAGACCGGCATTCCGGCGCTGCGCCGTGGCATGAAGGATGCCCGCAAGATCGTACGCGACCCCAACTGGAAGCCCATGCCGCCCATGAAGGAAACCGAGTAAAGCCGGCCCTCCTATAACTTCTGACATGCGACGGCAACTCGTCGTCCATCAAAGCCAAACCCCCAGCGCATGCGGCCCACGGCAGGACGTGGCACGCGAATGTCGTCGAGACCGCTCCGTTCGATATCGAGCAATGCCTGTACCGACAGAAGCTCTAGACCCAACGCATCGACATCGGGGTCGTACAGCATGCTGACCGAGATCAGCGGGCGGCTATCCAATATGCCAAGTGTATCCGCCGCATCAAAGGTATTGGCGGCCGGAAACACCTGGAAACCCCCAAACTCCGAACCGTGCGCTCGTTTTGTAACGGGGTCGGCATACCCAGGCAACCCAAAACAAAGACCCTGCAGTGCCAAACGAAAAGCCAGCAGCAAATCCGACTCGTATCCATCGACGCCCAAATCATTAATAATTACGCCCAAAGCTCGCCTAACTGCACGCTCGTCTCCGCGGCAAAGACCCTCTTGGAAATCATCGATAGTCTCGGCACTCTCGGCAGCGCACTCGAACCATTCGATAATCACAAGACGCAGCGCATACCGGAGCTCGTTATTGGGAAGGCGCAGGGCGCGGGGCAGACTGCCGTCCGTCTGGTGATCGGTCGCATCTGTCGTCAGGAGTCCACTCAAATACAAATCGGTCCAAACACCTCCCGCTGTCCCGGCATCAGGCTTCACGGCGTCTATGCGCAGCGGCGCCTCAACACAGCCATACGGGTTAAGCAAATCAAACATTGCCGCAAGCCATCTTAAATCCCAGGCGCCCACAGTCTCGTTCAGACAATCGGCATAGCAACATACGTCAAAGCGCGTTGGCGGCAGGCAGCCCCGAGCCAAGAACTCAACCACACGAGCCGGGTTCGAACAATAGAACCCGCCAAACCGGTAGCCTTCGAACCATTCGCGCGCGCAAGCCAGTCTGTCGCTCTGACCAGTGTAATCTAGCAGCGCCCTGTTTTCGGCATCCGAAAAACCAAACCAGCAATCGCACCAGCTCGACAAGGGCGAAGCCAAACAATACGGGCAGTTGCGATGCGCAAGTGCCGCCCGTGCGGGGCCGGGTCGCTCCCCCATCAAGCAAACCAGCCGCAAAGAATCGGTAGAGGAGACAATGACGTCAAAGAGCAGGCGGTCAAGCAACTCGATAAAGCACGAGCCATAGGCGGCCTGCACCTGCATATGATTCGAAAACGCCGCGTCATACCCATCAACCAGCAGCACAACCTGTTCATTACATGCCATACGGAGGAGCTCGATTAACACGCCAAGAGCCGAATCGATTTCATCAGAACCGGCAACACCGCGCGCTACGCGCTCGATATGGCGCACGTCGCCGCGCGCTAAATCGGGAACATCCAGCGGCGGCAACAGACGAGCGCACTCACGAGCGACGACATCGCGCATGGCGGCCTCGGCATCGGCGCCTCGATAGGAGGAAGCAGAAAAATCCAAAGCAATGACCGGATAGCGTGCATACTCATCACGATAGATGCCATCTTCTGCGTCCCATATTTGGCTACCGATGAACAGATTCACGCTCGACGAGCCGGGCACAGGACGCTCCAGATAACATTTGAGCATGGAGAGGTTCATACTCTTGCCAAAACCATGAGGCCGACAACAGAGCGCCACAGTCGATTCGCAATCTAAGATATCGGCAATAAACATGGTCTTATCAACTAAAACACAATGATCGGCGGCGTCGGCAAAATCATGAATATCAATCGGCAGAACAGCATTTCCGACGGGATTGAGCAACTTCACGCCAAAGGTGTTATCAATATCATACATTGCCTGTTCAGACACCGTTTTATCTCCCCTTTTATAATAACGATGCCATTTTAGCGACCATCTTGATAACAATTTTGTAGTTCAACAAATGATTCGGGTAACGGCAGATGTGGCTCCATAAAGGGGGGCATAACAGAACGATTCGCAACAAATAGGGGTCCGGTGCTATGAATTGCCTCCCATTTCTTGGACAACAAGAAATGGGAGGTTTTCTTATGTCTGG
>OLNL01001138.1_pt1 | contig 25978 bp, 17 predicted proteins | sample 1672181 | NCBI WGS metagenome assembly OLNL01 (sample SAMEA3136656, study PRJEB25190) | human gut metagenome | biome: human gut; feature: human-associated habitat; material: faeces | place: Austria | collected 2013
GCGGAGCAGTTATTCGGTTATGAGCAAGTAGCGAAGCGGATTGCGAATATCCGCTAGACCCGAATCAAGCAAGTCCCCTGATTCAATTGCGAAAGCAATAAACAGTGGGTGGGGATGTCTAAGAGTTCAGGAGAGCGAGAGCTATGAATCGAAGGGAAGCAGAAGAATATTTATATTGTGCTATGTCTATTGGTGAACAGCTGCTGGTCAGTGGCGCAGAGGTTGGAAGGGTGGAGGATACCATCCGCAGGATCTGCCTGGCATACGGGGCGGAGAGGGCAGATGTATTTTCTATTACCTCCAGTATCGTTACTACCATATATGGAACTGATTTCGGGGTCTGCACCCAGACACGCAGGGTCTCCGGCATGGTCAATGACCTGGACAGGGTAGACCAGCTGAATCAGCTTTCCAGGGAAATCTGTCAGGAAAAGCCCACCCATGAGGAGATAAAGGAAAAGCTGATACAGATACAGAACAGACCACATTATTCCTTTGGGATGCAGCTTCTGATCTATGCCCTGGTCTCCGGTTCCTTTTCTGTGTTTTTCGGCGGAGACTGGAATGATATGGCAGCCTCAGCGATCATCGGTGTATTGCTGAAATTTATAGAAGCTTTCGTGAAAAAAGGTTCCGTCAATTCTCTGATTACAGCCCTGATCTGCTCCACTGTGGGAGGATTTCTGGCAAATCTGGCTGTATACAGCGGAATCGGTGATCATGCAGATCTGATCAGCATAGGAAATATCATGCTTCTGATTCCCGGAATCGCCTTTACCAATTCCCTGAGGGATATGTTTTCCGGGGACACCATCACAGGACTTATACGCTTTATGGAATCTATACTGCTGGCTCTGGTGATCGCTCTGGGCTTCACCTTTGCAGGATTTATATTGGGATAAAAGAGGACTAAGAAAATGAAGGAATTTATCCAGTTAATGGCAGCACTCCTTGGTTCCCTGGGCTTTGCTGCCCTGTTTAACATCAGAGGGAAAAAATTAATATTTGCCACCATCGGCGGTTTTCTGTCATGGGCAACCTATCTGGCAGCTGCCTGTATCAATGCAAACCCCTATTTCTGCGGATTTATTTCCACGGTACTGACAACTCTCTATGCAGAAGTGATGGCCCGTATGGTCAAAACACCGGTTACTGTATTCCTGGTATCTGCCACCATCCCACTGATTCCCGGGGCTGCCCTCTACCGTGCCATGAACTGTCTCATGCACAGAAACTATGCCGGCTTTTCCAAAGAAGGAACCTATACCCTTCTCTTCGCTGCCAGCATGTCTGCCGGAATTACTTTTACCACTGTGGTTTTCCGTATGATCTGGCGTCAGCTCTACAGCAGCAGAAGCATACATATCCGCTGAAAAACTGAGGTTTACAATCTCTGCATAAACAGCTATAATACAATAAGAATGATGATTTGTAATTTGTAGTGAAAATAAAGGAGAAACTGATCAATGGAAAAACAGAAATATTATATTACCACTGCCATAGCTTATACCTCCGGCAAGCCGCACATCGGAAATACCTATGAGGTTGTTCTTGCCGATGCTATTGCCCGCTATAAACGTCAGCAGGGCTATGATGTATTCTTCCAGACAGGAACTGATGAGCATGGCCAGAAAATCGAATTAAAAGCAGAAGAAGCAGGTATCACTCCAAAGGAATTTGTAGATAATGTATCTACAGAGATCAGACGGATCTGGGATCTGATGAATACTTCCTATGATAAATTCATCCGTACCACAGATGAAGATCATGAAAAACAGGTTAAGAAAATTTTCAAAAAAATGTATGCAAAGGGAGATATCTACAAGGGACATTACGAAGGTATGTACTGTACTCCCTGTGAATCCTTCTTCACAGAATCCCAGCTGGTAGACGGCAAATGTCCGGATTGTGGACGTCCCTGTGTGCCTGCAAAGGAGGAAGCATACTTCTTTAAAATGAGCAAATATGCAGACAAGCTGATCGACTATATCAACACACATCCGGACTTCATTCAGCCGGAATCCCGTAAGAACGAAATGATGAACAACTTCCTTCTCCCGGGACTTCAGGATCTCTGTGTATCCAGAACATCCTTTAAATGGGGAATCCCGGTAGATTTTGATCCGAAGCATGTGGTATATGTATGGCTGGATGCCCTTACTAACTATATTACAGGAATTGGCTATGACTGTGACGGTGAGAGCACAGAGCAGTTCAAACAGCTCTGGCCTGCAGACCTGCACCTTATTGGTAAAGATATTATCCGTTTCCATACAATTTACTGGCCTATCTTCCTTATGTCACTGGATCTGCCGCTGCCGAAACAGGTATTTGGCCATCCATGGCTGCTCCAGGGCGACGGCAAAATGAGTAAATCCAAAGGAAATGTACTTTATGCAGATGAACTGGTAGATTTCTTTGGCGTAGATGCAGTCCGCTACTTTGTGCTTCATGAAATGCCATTTGAGAATGATGGTGTGATCACCTGGGAGCTGATGGTAGAGCGTCTCAACTCTGAGCTTGCAAATACCCTTGGAAACCTTGTAAACCGTACGATTTCCATGTCCAACAAATACTTCAGCGGCATTGTAGAGAATAAGGGTGTAGCTGAGCCAGTAGATGATGATCTTAAGAACTTCATTCTCTCCGTACCTGCAAAAGTAAACGAAAAGATGGCCAAGCTTCGTGTAGCAGATGCGATGACAGAGGTATTTACAATCTTTAAACGCTGCAACAAATATATTGACGAGACAATGCCATGGGCACTTGCAAAGGATGAGGAGAAGAAAGACCGCCTTGCAACAGTTCTCTACAACCTGGTTGAGGGAATCTGCATTGGTGCAACTCTTCTGAAATCCTTTATGCCGGAAACGACAGAGAGAATCCTTGCTCAGTTAAGTGCAGAAGACAGAACTCTTGAGGATCTTAATACATTTGGTCTGTATCCGTCAGGAAACAAGGTAACTGAGAAACCTGAGATTCTTTTTGCACGTCTGGACCTGAAAGAGGTAATGGAAAAGGTAGCAGAGCTCCATCCGCCAAAAGCAGAAGAGCCAGCAGAGGAAAAAGAAGATGTGATCGATATGGAAGCAAAACCGGAGATCACATTTGATGATTTTGAAAAACTTCAGTTTCAGGTGGGCAAGATTATCTCCTGTGAGGAAGTAAAGAAATCCAAAAAACTTCTTTGCTCACAGGTACAGATCGGAAGCCAGGTACGTCAGATTGTATCAGGAATTAAAGCGCATTACAGTGCAGAGGAAATGGTTGGCAAAAGAGTAATGGTAGTGACTAACCTGAAACCTGCCAAACTTGCAGGAATCCTCAGTGAAGGAATGATCCTCTGTGCAGAAGACGCTGATGGAAATCTCTCCCTTATGGTTCCGGAGAAAGAAATGCCGGCAGGAGCAGAAATCTGCTAAAAAGCTTATCTTGTGAGGAGTATTACTGAGAACGGAGTGAACGGTAATAATTATAACGAAAATCCTCCACAATTTTCAATTATAGCTTGACAAAACTTCCTAGGCAGTCTATAGTGGAATATATAACAGGGAGTAGGTGACAGATGTAGATTTGCAGTGTCATCAGTCTCAACGGGTAAAGATTCCATCCGTATCGTGATGAAACGGCGAGACTCTTACTACACACATAGCGTGTGTGGTAAGAGTCTCGCTTTTTGTTTTAAGCTAAATTAAATCCTGAATGGAGGAAGGGCTTTCATCATGTGATATTTCACCGGAAACAGTTCCATCTTTGATAAATATAATCCTGTCACAGATTCCCATAAGCTCCTCGAGATTAGAACTGAAAACAAGAATAGAAGCACCTTTTAAAAGCAAATCGTTGAACATATTATATATATCTATTTTTGAGGGAACATCAATACTTTGGGTAGGTTCATTAAAAATAAATATACGAGCAGAAGACATAAGCCAACGCATCATGATTAACTTTTGCTGTTCGCCACCAGAAAGAGAATCTGGATTCATGTGAGGATTCAGATTTAAATTTAGTTTTTTTGTATATTTATAATAACGGTTATATTCTAGTGCTGTATGTGTCCAAAAACGTCCTAGATTATTTTCTTTAATTGAGTAAACATTTTCCAGAAGATCAAGATTGGAAAACAATCCAGTGTCTATTCGTTCATCTGTAATGTAAGCAAGTCCTAAATCCAGGGCATCCTGAGGACATGTGATTCTGGTTGGAAGTCGGTCAATATAAATAGTACCACTAGTTAATGGCTCGATTCCAAATAAAGCTTTGGATAAGGTGTTTCTGCCAGATCCGGAACGACCGAAAAAGCCTAGGATTTCTCCCTGCTGCAGGGAAAAAGAAATATCTTTTAGAGATCCATCTGTGGCAAGATGCTCTGTACACAATACTTCTTTTCCTTTTTTTACCTGGATTTTAGGGTAGCGGCTTTGACAGAAATCTGCAAACAGGAGACTGTTAATATTTCCATTATCGATATCTTCTCTGGTGAAGGTTGTTTTTAATTCTTTATCATAAAAAATAGAAAATCTGTCTATTAGATTATAAAATGCCTGATATTTGTGCGAGATACAAAGAATCGTAACTCCTTTATTTTTAAAATGCTTTATTATGTCAAGAAAAAATTCGATTTCGTAAGAACTCATAAAAGCCACAGGCTCATCAAGAATGAGCAAATCAGGTTCCATAAGATATAATTTTAAAAGTTCTACTTTGCGTTTGGTTACAGCACTACATTCATTAACCATCCGTGAAGAATCAATATATACATTATGCTTTTGGAAAAAAATATTTGCAAGTTGAATTCTTTTTTTAGAAGAAATAAATTTATTTAGAGCTGTTTTGGCAGGTAAGTTTGCATACAGGTTATCTGCAATAGTCATATTCTCATAAAGATGGGTATCCTGATGAATAGTGATTATTTTTTTCTTAATAGCATCACGGGGAGTGGTTAAGCGAAGCTCCTGTTGGTTAAATATAATGGTTCCGGAATAAGATTTGAAAGGGTAAACTCCTGAAAGAATATTTGCAAGAGTAGTTTTACCAGCCCCATTTTCGCCCATGAGTAAGTGAAATTCACCTGGATAAAGTGAGAAATTAATATTTTCTATAATCGGAACCTGATTTAAGGTCAGACTTATATTTTTACATGAAAGAATAAAATTATTCATAATATACCTCTGATGTAATATAAGATATTTAAATATTAAAGGTGGCAAATACCTGAATATTGTGTTGGAAGTAGTATTCTTTATATAGGGCATCTACCCGTTCATTAGTAATAACAGAGGGAAACATATTGATGTCTCCTACGATTGCCGGAGCTTCACAATTAAAGCGGTCATATGGGCATAAAGCAAAATTTTGTTTAGAGGTTTTAAATATATTTTGTATTAAATAGGCTTTATTCAATGAGGAAACAGAGTATCCGCGTGTCATGGTAATACCATCTATATCAAAAAATGAAATATCAAAGTAAAAATTGTCAAGTGAATTGAATGTCATGGTACCGGAAAGATTTAAAGTGGACGGATTTAGATTTCCGCCAGGAATGACTACAGATACATTGGGACTGTGTGCAGCACAATCATGGGCAACCATTAAATCAGTCGTTATGACAGTTACATTTATTTTAGCCTGCAAGTTGCGCACGATAAAACGGGAACAAGAGCCAGGGCCGAGAAAGATAACCTGATTATTCTGAATAAACTGAGATGCAATTTTTCCAATATTGGAATAGATATCTTTGTTTGTATCCGGTAGCTGAAATAAAGAACTTTCAGATGGTTCCTGTTCATTTAGTACAGCACCGCCGTGTGTACGTGTAAGGAACTGTTCGTTTTCTAATTTTTCCAGATCACGCCTGATAGTAGCCTCTGTAACATTTAGCTCTTGAGCTAGGGAAGGCACATCAGCCTGCTTATTTTCAGTTAGAATTCGTTTTATTTCTTCTAGACGCTTGATTGGTAACATATATAAACTCCTGTTTAATCGCTTTAGAATGAGATGTTCTTTTTATATTATAACATGTAAACTGACAAAAATAAACTTTATTTTTGAAAAAAGAAAAGAAATGAACAACCAAAGAAAAGTTATGAACAAAAATAAACAATTATATCTGTGAATTATTTACAAAATGGTTTCAAATGAACAAAAATGATTGACAAAATGAAAAAAAGAGATAAAATATAAACATAATCGAAAAAGAAAAAACAGAAACGAAAATAAAAGAAAGGAGGGGGTTACTGAAATGAATAATGAGGTAATACTTAGAACTTCAGATATAAAGAAACACTTCACTGGTACATATGCATTGAAAGGTGTATCAGTAGAACTGAAAAAAGGTGAGATTCACGCACTGGTTGGTGAAAATGGTGCAGGAAAGTCAACATTGATGAATGTTATATCAGGAGTTTTTTCAGCAGATAGTGGTTCTATTTATTTGGATGGCACAGAAGTTCATTTTCGTAATCCGAATGATGCACAGATGGCGGGAATTGGTTTTGTGCATCAAGAATTGGCATTATGTCAGGATCTGACAGTAGGTAATAATATTTTTATTGGTCATTTACCTACTAAGAAGAGCATGGTTGATAATGTAGTTCTAAACAATGCTTCAAGAAAAATTCTGGATCAGTTTGGAGAAAGTGGTAAAAACATCAATCCGGCTGCTTTGGTTAGCACATTAAGTGTTGCACAGCAGCAGATGGTAGAAATTGCAAAAGCTTTATCTTCAGATTGTAAGGTTCTTATTTTTGATGAACCTACTTCCAGTTTAAATGATGAAGAGGCAAAAGGTTTGTTTGAAATCATTCACAGACTTGCTTCTCAGGGGATTGGAATTTTCTACATAAGCCATAAAATGGAAGAAATTTTTGACATTTGTAATACGATTACAATTATGAGAGATGGACAAAAGATTGAAACAATTCAGGTAAAAGATACAAATCCAGAATATGTTGTTTCCAATATGGTAGGAAAAGAACTTGGAAATCTTTATCCTGAAAAAAACAAATCCAGAGGTGAAGAGGTATTAAGAGTAGAGGGTCTGACTCGTAAACCTTATTTCTCAAACGTAAGCTTTTCCACGTATAAGGGTGAAATTTTAGGATTATGTGGACTCGTTGGTGCAGGTAGAACAGAAATTGCAAGAGCTATATGTGGAATTGACAAACGGCAATCAGGAAATATTTATTTATATGGAAAGCAGATTTCCATTAATAACTGTAAAGATGCATCCAAAGCAGGAATTTGTTATCTTACAGAGGACAGGAAAAAAGATGGACTTTTTTTGGAAATGTCTTTGGTTGAAAACATAGTTGCACCACAAATTTCAGCTTTTTGTAAAAATGGTCTTTTATCAGAAAAACATGCGGAAGATATTACAGCAAAATATAAAGAGATGTTGAATGTTAAATATTCTTCCACATCACAGAATATAGGAAGTCTTTCTGGTGGAAATCAGCAAAAATTAATGCTTGCAAAGCTGTTGGCTATGAAACCTAAGGTTCTGTTTTTGGATGAGCCGACAAGAGGAATTGATGTAGGTGCAAAGGCAGAAATCCATCAGTTATTAAGGAAACTAAGTAATGAAGGAATCAGCATTGTTGTTATTTCTTCTGAAATGCCGGAAACAGTAGGTGTTTGCGACAGAGTTGTAGTGATAAACGTAGGAAAAGTAGTAGGAGAAATAGCTGGAGACGAATTAACTCAGAATCAGATAGTAACTACTATTTCCGAATTTAGTGACAAGGAGTAATGAAGTATGAAAACTGTGGCAACAACAAAAGAACAAGGATCGAAAAATTCTGTTTGGAAAAATATTCGTTCCATGAAAGAGTTTTCCGTATTGGTAATACTTTTGGTACTGATAGTGTTTATATCAGTTTTATCCCCGGCGTTCCTTACAGTGACCAATTTGCGAACAACGGCAATTGGATTTTCCTGTAATGCTATTATTGCAATTGCAATGACATTGGCATTAGTAAGCGGCGGATTTGATTTGTCAGTTGGATCAGTACTTGGATTAAGTGCAGTTTGTGTTGTAGTTCTTACAAACAATGGGTGGAGCATCTGGATGGCATGCATTGTAGGAATATTAGTGGGAATTTTTTTGCGGTAGTATAAATGGTTTACTGATTGGTTATTTGAATCTGAATGCATTTATTACTACATTAGGTATGCAGCAGATGGCAAGAGGTATTGTATATGTTCTTACAAATGGTGGTTCTATTGGTTTACAGGATGCACCAGGAGTAAAGGCATTCCGTGTTATTGGATCCGGATCTGTTGGGAAGTTTCCGTTATTATTTTTAGTATGTCTGGTGCTTGTTGTGATCGGTGATATTCTTGTTCGCAGATCAGGGGTTGCAAGAAATGTATTTTTTGTAGGAAGCAATGAAAAAACAGCTATGCTGTCTGGAATCAATACAAGACTTGTAAAAACAATGGTATATGTTCTTACCGGTGCACTTTCCGGTCTTGCGGGTGTTCTTACTGCTTCTCGTTTTGGAACTGCAACATCAAGTACTGGTTCTGGTGTAGAGATGACAGTTATCTCAGCTGCTGTTATTGGTGGTGTAAGCCTTACAGGTGGTAAGGGAACAGTTGCAGGAGCTGTGTTAGGTGTAGTTCTTATGAGCGTTATCAGTAATATCCTTGTAATTCTAAATGTATCTGTTCACTGGCAGAACTTTATTACAGGAGCAATTTTGATTCTTGCCATCATATTTGATGCACTTAGCAATAGAAAGAAAAATTGATTTTGCATAAATAACAAAAAGGGGCAGTTTAATAAAAGAATGCATATGCACGGGTGACGTGTTGCAAAGCATAAAAACTTAAAAACTATATAAAAGTTTAGGAGGAAAAAAGAATGAAGGTAAAAAAACTTGTAGCAGCAGGATTAGCAGCAGTAATGACAACCGCTACCATGGGAACTACAGTATTTGCAGGTGGTCTGCAGCTTGAGGCACATCCGGATCAGACTTATTACATGGTAACATTTCTGTCAGGATATTCATTCTGGACAGAGTGCTGGAGAGGATTCCAGGATGCAGCAGCGATGCTTGGCGTAGAAGCCAAATATGGCGGAACAACTGAATATGACGTTAATTCAGCTGTCACATCTCTGGAACAGGTTATTGCATTGAATCCAACTGGTATGGCGGTTACCTGTATGGACGCTGATGCTTATGTAGATCCGATTAACAATGCAATTGATGCGGGTATTCCAATTGTAACGTTTGACTCTGATTCGCCAAATAGTAAAAGAACTACTTTCCTTGGTACATCAAACTATCAGGCTGGTGTAACGGCAGCAGATTATATTGGTGAGAAGCTTGGCGGAAAAGGAAGAGTTGCTTGTCTGACACGTACAGGACAATCCAATATTAATGAGAGAATTGAAGGATTTACAACTGAGCTTGCTGATAAATATCCTGATATTGAGATGGTACAGGTTGTGGATGCTGGCAATGATGAAAACGAAGCAGCTACTAATCTTTCAAGTTTACTGTCTACAGATAGTGATATTGATTACATTTTTGCAGCACTTCAGCAGGCTGTCCTTGGAACAGAAACTGCACTTTCAGAAGCGGGACTTACAGGAGAAATTAAAGTGGTAGGCTTTGATACTGATAAAACAACACTTGATTCCATTAAATCTGGCTCTGTTGAAGCAACACTGTCGCAGTCTCCATACGCAGAAGGTTTCTGGAGTATGATTTATGTTTACATGCTTGCAAACCAGGATTGTATCAAATCTGCAGATGATTGGTATGCAAAAGGCTTCCCATCCTTACCAGCAACTGGAGATTCAGGATGCGCTGTTGTAACTGCTGATAATGCAGATATGTATTATTTGGCAGAATAATAATACTATAAATGAAAATTATGTTATTAATACAGGATGCGTGTTTATGATACAGCGCATCCTGTATCGCTAAAGGAGCAAATATATGGAGAAGCAAACTATGCATGCGGCTATTAATGACGTGAAAATTACATCGGGTCTTCTTGGAAGAGTTTCAAAATTAGTAAAAGAACAGGTTTTGCCTTATCAGTGGGATATTTTAAACGATGTGGCGAAAGATGCAGTGCCAGATCACAGTATTGAGAATTTTAGTGTGGCAGAAGGTAATGATGAAGGTTATCCAAGTCATTGTATTGCAAACTTTAAGATTGCAGCAGGAAGAGAAAAGGGCGACTTCTATGGAATGGTTTTTCAAGACAGTGATCTTGCGAAATGGTTGGAGGCCGTTGCATACAGACTGATGAGTGATCCAGATGAAGAGTTGGAAAAAATTGTTGATGATACAGTTGATCTGATTGGAGAAGCTCAGCAGGAAGATGGATATTTAAATACATACTTTACAATTAAAGAGCCAGAGAACCGTTTTACAAACTTATGTGAATGCCATGAACTTTACTGTGCAGGACATATGATGGAGGCTGCTGTAGCATATTACAGGGCAACTGGAAAAGATAAACTATTAAAGATTATGTGCAGGATGGCGGATCTGATTGATCAGAATTTCGGACCCGAAGAAAACAAAAGACATGGATATCCAGGACATGAAGAAATTGAACTTGCGTTAGTAAAAATGTATGAGGCAACTAATGAGGAACGATATCTGAAACTTGCCAAATATTTTATAGATGAAAGAGGAAAGAAGCCCTATTACTTTGATATTGAATTTGAAAAAAGAAATCATGCTTCCCATTTCTCATATCTTTATCCACCATATGGAATGTACAGCAATGGTCCGAAATATGAACAATATCATTTACCAATTCGTGAGCAGAAGTCATTCGAAGGACATGCGGTAAGATGTATGTATATGGCAAGTGGAGCTGTTGATGTAGCGCGACTGACAAAGGATGAAGGACTGATGGATACATGCCGTACTTTATATCAGAATATGGTTCAGAGAAGGATGTATGTAACTGGCGGAATTGGTTCTACACCAAAAGCTGAAATGTTTACTTCTGATTATGATCTGCCAAATGATATGGTATACGGAGAAACCTGTGCATCTGTGGGAATGATGTTCTTTACAAAGAGACTTTTGGAAGCAGAACAGAAAGGTGATTATGCAGATACGATGGAGCGTGCATTGTATAACACTTGTCTTGCCGGAATGTCTCTGGATGGGAAAAGTTTCTTCTATGTAAATCCATTGGAAGTAGAGCCGATTATCAGCAAGGAAAACCCAGATAGAGCGCATGTGCTACCTGTAAGACCGGCGTGGTTTGGCTGTGCATGTTGTCCTCCAAACTTGAGCAGGATGATCACTTCCCTGGCTGAGTATATTTATACAATTAAAGAAAATCAAATTTATGTAAATCTGTATGTACCGGATCAGGCTATAATTCATCTGGAGAATAAAACAATTGAATTGGAAACTGTAACAGATTATCCCTATGAAGGATTGATTAAATTCAATTTAAAAACAGCAGGAGAATATGAGATATGTCTTCGTATTCCAGCATGGAGTAGTAATAAATGGAGTATTATGGTAAATGGTGAGAAAGTACAGACAGAAGTGAAAGATGGTTTTGCACATCTGAAACGTGCTTGGAATACTGGTGATACCATTCTTTTGGAACTTGATTTCGAACCAAAACGTGTTTATGCAAATCCAAAAGTGTCTAAAGATGTTGGAAAAGTGGCAATTCAGTGTGGTCCACTTGTATACTGTCTGGAAGAAGTAGACAATGGTAAGGGGTTACAAAGAATTTATCTTCCAAAAGACTCTGAGCTGCAACTTGAACGTAGAACGGATAAATTACTGGGCATTAATGAAATCCATACGAAAGGTTACAGATTAAAAGAATTAGAGGATGAGACAGTACTGTATGCTTCGGATACTAATTGGGAATATGAACCAGTGGATCTGACCTATATTCCATATTATGCATGGGCAAATAGAGGTGAAAATGAAATGACAGTATGGGTACATGAAAAGGCCTAAAGAACATTAAGCGATGAATCCGTAGAAAGGAGTAACGTTATGGCATTTAAAGTAGATGGAAACAAATTGATTTACAGAAATGACAGTGAACTTTTACAATTGGAACCATGGGGCGAGAACAGTTTACGAATTCGTGGTACAAAGACAGCATCAATATCCCAAGAGCCATGGGCTTTGCTTGATGACCAGGTTCCTTGTACAGCACAAATTAAAGTGAATGGAAAAACAGCAAGTATTACAAACGGAAAAATCACCGCATCCTTTAATGAATTTGGATGGCTGACATATTATAACCAGAAAGGAGAAGTCCTTCTGGAAGAGAGATGGAGAGTCAATAATGGTGGTGCAAAGACAAGTCCCCTTGCAATTTGTGGACGTGAGTATAAGCCATTGATTGGTTCTAGTGATTATAAAATTACTCTCCGTTTTGAAGGTCAGGATGGAGAAAAAATTTATGGTCTAGGTCAGAGACAGGAAAAGCAATTAAATATGAAGGGATGCTGCCTGGAATTGGCTCAGAGAAATACTCAGTCAAGCATTCCGTTTGCTCTTTCTAATAAAGGATATGGTTTCCTTTGGAACAATCCGGCAATTGGACGCGTTACATTTGCAAATAATCTGACAGAGTGGACTGCAGAGTGCACTGAGCATATGGACTTATGGATTACAGCAGGTGATACGCCGGCTGAAATTGAGGAAGCATATGCAAATGCCACTGGAAAAGTTCCTATGATGCCTGATTATGCAACTGGTTTCTGGCAGTGCAAATTGCGTTATACAACACAGGAACAGTTACTGAATGTGGCGAGAGAATACAAAAAAAGAGGAATTCCTATTTCAGTGATTGTCTGCGATTTCTTCCATTGGACAAATCAGGGAGAATGGAAATTTGATCCAAAGTACTGGCCAGATCCACAGGCTATGGTGGATGAACTAAAAAGTATGGGAATTGAGCTAATGGTTTCCATCTGGCCAACTGTAGATGTAAATAGTGAAAATTATGAAGAAATGAAAGAATTAGGACTGTTAGTACGTTCCGAACGTGCAAACGCCGTACAGATGCAATTTATGGGTAACGAATATCTGTTTGATGCGTTTAATCCAGAGTCAAGAGAGTATGTCTGGAATAAAGCAAAAGAAAATTATTATAAGTATGGTATTCGCATTTTCTGGTTGGATGAGGCAGAGCCAGATTATATGTTCCATTATGATTATGATAATTTTAGATACTATAAAGGTCCGGCTGTGAAAGTGTCTAATTATTATCCTGTGGAATATGCCAAAACGTTTTATGAAGGTATGGAAAAAGAAGGCCAGAAAAACATCTTGAATCTTCTTCGTTGTGTATGGGCAGGAAGTCAGAGATATGGTGCTCTTTTATGGTCTGGTGATACACATTCTACTTTCGATTTCCTGAGAAATCAAATGGCAGCAGGATTAAACGTAGGACTTTCTGGAATCCCGTGGTGGACAACTGATATTGGTGGTTTTACGGGCGGTAATATTTATGATCCCAAATTCCATGAACTTTTAATTCGCTGGTTCCAGTTTGGTTTATTCTGTCCTGTTACAAGGCTTCATGGTTTTCGTGATCCAATTGATTTTACTATTTCTAATGCTGCCAAAATGTGGAATCAGCCATTTGGAAGTGGTGCTGAAAATGAAATTTACAGTTATGGTGAAGACGTGTATAAGATTTTGAAAGGTCTTGTTGATACTCGTGAAACATTACGCCCATATGTAAAAGAACAGATGGTGAAAGCACATGAAAAAGGAACACCAGTTATTCGTCCGTTATTTTATGATAATCCAGATGATGAAGCTTGTTGGGATGTTAATGATGAATACATGTTTGGACCTGATATTCTTGTTGCACCGGTTCTTTATGAAGGAATGCGTGAGCGTACTGTTTATCTGCCGGCAGGAAGGACTTGGAAAGAAGTACAGACTGGAAAAATTTACGAAGGAGGAAATACCGTGACATGTGCTGCACCGTTATCGGTAATTCCAGTATTTACTACAAACGATTCTGAATTTAAGTTTGTAGATTGATGTAAAATGATAAAAGTACTGTTTATAAAATAGACAGTTCCAGAACGGAGAGGATGTGACATATAAATATTGTCCCATCCTCTCTATTTTTTTGAGGATACGAAAATTTTCGAGAATCAATAAAAAAATTTGGGCAAATCGACGGAATTGTCCTACAATAATTTTTTTTAAAAGTAAAAATATTGAATCTGAAAATTTATGATGCTATACTCAAATAATGAGATAAAGTATCATGACTGTTGGTCATTTTACAGTTATGAAGTCTCATCGGTAGGCGGATTTATCATCCGTATTTGCTTATTTATAGTAGAGAAATAAGAAAATATTTATTCAAAGGGAGGATGACATTATGAAAAGCAAAACAACGAAAGTCAGACGCTATCTGGCAGCAATACTGACAGTCCTGATGATCTTCCAGCAGGCAACGACCAGTGTTATCTACGCCAGCAGCGAAGCTGCGGTTCCCACAGTAACGGAAGCCCCGGCAGCACAGACGGAGGAAACACCTGAGAAACAGGTGGAAGAAACACCGGAGGAAAAGACTCCTACGGAAGAAGAAAATGAGGGCGAAGAGTCTGCAGCACCCACAGAGGCACCTGCAGAGAATGAGGCAGAGCCAGAGGTTACAGTAACTCCTGCAGCAGAGCCAACAGCAACAGAAGCCCCGGCAGTTGAAGCAACAGCTACACCTGTACCAGAGGCAACACCAATCCCTGAAGTTACAGAAACTCCGGAGGAAACACCAAAAACAGATTTTACATATGAAGACAGCAGAGTAGCTATTACTGCAAAAGCAGAAGAAGGTGCAAACCTTCCACAGGATGCTGAACTTAAGGCAGATTATATTGATCCCAATAGTGATGTATATAAAGCTGCTGTAGAAGCATTTAATGTGCAGTTAGGAAATGATGACACAGTTGCAGATTATGTGCTTTACGATATATATTTTCTTTCTGCATCTAAAGAGGGACGTATTGAGCCAGAAGATGGAAACGTAACGGTTAATGTAACATTTAAAACACAACAGGAAACAGAGAATAAAGGTGAAATATTAGAATCTCAAGTAGTTCATTTGGATGATCAGAATAATGCAGAAGTAGTATCAGGTAATGTTGATATATCCTCTGATGGCACAGTTCAGTCTATGACATTTACAAATAACAGCTTTTCTCCATATGGATTCAGATTGGCTTATGCAAAACAGGCAACACCAACAGTAAAGTCTAATGAGTATTATATGACCTTGGAGGAGGCGAAAAAAACTACAGTAAAACTTGGAATGGCAGATGATATAAGAAATGCTGTTCAGAATTTTAAGATTGAAATTCAATGTACCTATTATGATGAAGCGCAGAATGAACTGAATGGAATTAACCCTGACAAATTTAGAGATATTCAGATAGGATCTATGTCAGGAGGCAGATATTTAGGAAATGATTTTCAGAATGTTGACAGCAGAGTTGCATATGTGAAGATTACAATGCTTGAAAATGAACTTAAGAATACATTCTTTACGTTTGGCAAAAATGGTCCTGTAAAAAATGGAAATGATATAACATTTAATATTGAAACACGTACATTTCAACCAGATGAGGTTTGGGAAGCAAATGGTCTGACTTATATTGCTGTTGGACCAGAGCATCAGTATAATGTGTCCGGACCTTTGGGACTTATCAATAACTTTCATGCAGTTGGATTTACAAAGGTTCATAATTCAGTACATACAAATGGAAATGTTTTAACTAAAGAATTGACTTATGGAAGTAATTTTGGAACCAAGCAGGTATCTAATGAGATAAGTTATATTGAGTCTTTTACAAGTATTGAGAATGGAATACAGTGTGGTGCGGATGACAATGATATATTAGTAATTGGCAAAGATATTAAAGTTACCTGCGATGGACAGCATTTTTATTTAAATGGTCAAAAATTGGATAAACCTAAAACTGTTTATCAGGATACACAGGATTATAAATTTTTAGATGTATCAAGCTTGAAAACAGAAGCAGTTCAGTTAAGTACAGGTATGGCAGGACAGCCAGATCAGGGTGTTACTAAGAGTGAGGGTAAACTTATTATTTCTGAAGGTTATAGTGGAACGGCTGTTTGTAATATAACTTTGGAAGAATTACAAAGTCATTCGCAGATAGAAGGACTTTCAAACAATTCAGGAACATCATTGATACTTAATATTAAAGTATCAGGTGATTCAGTTATTATCCCACAGCTTAGTTTAAACAATGTTAATAATACAGGTGGTGAACAGGGGGATTTTTCAGCAGGAAAACTAATTTGGAATATTCTCAATCAGGATGGAACTCCATATACAGGTTCTGTTTTACAGAAAGAAGCTACAACAGGAACTATTCTTGTTCCTAATGGTACTTTTACAACTAGAGCTAACTGGAATGGCTCAATGATTGCAAATGTAGTTAATATAAATGCAGAAAGCCATCGAACAGATTTTACTGGTACCATGGGATTTGGTGTTGAAAAGCTGGTCGAAAAAGATAAGAGTGATGCATGGCAGAATAATTATAAATTTCAGTTCGAATTATCGGCAGCTAACGGTACACCTATGCCGAAGGGATCAAAAGAGAATTCAGAAGAAAATTTAGCAAAAGTTATTGAAGCATCATATGGAAACAGAACTCCTTCCTTTGGATTGATTACATATTCTCAGTCTGATATTGGAAAGACTTACGAATATACTTTAAGGGAATTACTAGGTAATGTATCAGGTATCTCTTATTCAAAAGTAGTATATAAAATAAAAGTCGAAATACAAAGCAACGAGGGAGTTGGACTTTCCATTACCAGATCATATAGTAGTGATGGTGGAAATACATGGACGGCAGGATTACCGAAAGGTGATAGATTTACATTTACAAATACTTTTAATAATAATGAAAAAGGTAGTCTTACTATAATAAAAAACGTTACTGGTGAAAACGATGATTTTGCAGGTACCTTCTATTTTACAGTAACTCAGGGAAATAAATATTCATCATATAAATACTATGACTTGAATGGGAACGCTTCTTCAAGCAAAAAAGTGTTAGCATTAGAGTATGCAAATAAAGCAGGAAGTATTACACTTAATAATTTATCAGTAGGTACATATGAGGTTACCGAAGTGGCAGATGCCAAAGGAACAGCAATAAAAAATGCTACTAAATTTCCATATACTGTTTCTAAAATTAAAGGAAGTGTGGAAGTTGTTGCGGGCAATGCTGTAGAATACACAGTAACTAACAGTAAAGGGGAGTTGAAAGTAAGTGCAACAGTCAAGAAAGTATGGAATGACGGAAATAACCGTGATGGAAAACGTCCGGAAAACCTTAAGGTGGACCTGAAAAAAGGTGACACAGTAGTAAAAGAGGTTACACTGAATGCAGGAAATAACTGGACAGCAACCGTAACTGACCTGGAAGAAAAAGAGAATGGTCAGACGATCGATTATACCTGGTCAGAAAAAGACTTACCGGAAGGTTACAGCCTGACAAGCACAGATAAGGAAGGAAGCATAACAACACTGACAAATACTTATTTTATAGAAACTATAAAGATAGAAGGAACCAAAACATGGTCAGATGGTGGAAATCAGGATGGCAGTCGACCATCCAGTATCACAGTCAATCTTCTGGCCAATGGCACAAAGGTTGCCAGCAAAGAAGTAACAGCAAAAGATAACTGGAAATACAGTTTCACCGATCTGCCGAAATATGAAAATGGCATTGCAATTAACTACACAGTGACCGAGGATGCAGTAGCCGGTTATTCTACAACAATTAATGGCTACGATATCACCAACAGCTATACACCAGGACAGACCAGCGTGACTGTAACAAAAGCATGGGTTGATAATGATAACAAGGGCAACAAGAGACCATCAGAGATTAAGGTTCAGCTTTATGCAGATGGACGGGAAAGTGGAAGTTCGGTTACTTTAAATGAAGCAAACAAATGGACTTATACTTGGACTGGTCTGGATGAGAAGAATGGTGGAACTACAATTGCCTATACAGTAAAAGAGATTGGCACAGTAGATGGATATGAAGCATCTGTAAGCGGAGATGCCCGTACCGGATATACAATTACCAATACTCTGAAATCCGGAACTCTTGAAATCGTCAAATCTATTACAGGTGATGTTTCTGATTCCGCTCTTACAGCAGAGCAGAAAGCAGCAATGACATTTACGGTTACAGGACCGGATGGATATTCAGAAACTGTTCATTACAGTGATTTTGTAAATGGAAAATATACATTCCAGAATCTGCCACTTGGCGAATATACAGTGACAGAAACAAATGCAGATATGGAAGGCTATAAACTGACTACTACCTACAGTGTAGATGGTGGAAAAGTAACCGTAACAAACAAAGAGACAGCAACCATTACAATTACAAATGACTATACTAAAACAAAGGATGTCTCAGTCAAGGTCAGCAAAGTAGACGCCGACACCTATGAGGTTCTGGGTGGTGCTCACCTTCAGGTGATTGACCCGGATGGCAAGGTAGTAGCTGAATGGGATTCCGGTAAGGATGCTTATACTCTTACAGATCTGAAACCGGGAGTTGTTTATACTCTCCATGAGACAGCAGCACCGAAGGGCTATAAGGTGGCAGAGGATACCACATTCCAGCTGAATGAGGATGGAACAATTGATACTGAAAATACTACAACAGCCATCAGTGATGATACACTTCTTGTAAAAGATGAGAAGAAAGAGAGCAAGGATGTTTCCGTATCTGTGACCAAGAAACTGGTAACTGTTGACGGAACAGTGATCGGAGCTGTGGATGCAACTTATTATGTGGCTCTGTATTCAGACGCTGATTGTACACAGAGAGTTTCCGATGTGCTGGCACTTAACTTTAAGAATGCTTCTTCATCTACAGTAACCTTTACAGGACTGGAGAAGGGACAGACCTATTATGTAGGCGAGTGTGAGGCAGACGGAACCTGTTATCTGGCGAATATATGTGCAGACGGAACTATGTATATGGTAGATTTCTCAGACGGAAATGCAGTTACAGTTGACAACGCTGACGGCAGCACAACCGTATACTTTGACAACCAGTTTGAGAATATTCCGGATGGTTACTATAAGGAAGCCGAACTGAACATTACCAAGAAGCTGGTTGGCAGTGACGGAAAAGCAAAGAACAGCAATGAGATCTTCTATGCAGGAATTTTTGCAGATGAGGGTTTCACACAGCTTTCAGCAGATGTTTCTCAGAATATTGTACCGTTAGATCTGGCCGGTGGTTCAGAAGCAACTGCTCTGGTTAATGTGGCACTTCCGGAAAGCGGATCCATTACCCTGTATGTGACAGAGGTTGATTCCAATGGAAAGCCGGTTGCAGGAGCAGCAAGCTTTAAGTATGATGTGACAGTTGATAATGCGCAGGTAACCTTGAATGATGACAATCTTAGTGCAAATGTAGTCATTACCAATACAGAGAATTCAACAAAGGTTACACCTACACCTGGCACACCGAATACGCCGAATACACCAAATACAACAGGTGGATTTTCAGGAAAATCTGCAGTGAGAACCGGTGATTCTACACCGATCGGAGGCTTTATTGCACTGTTTGCAGCTGCAGCAGTGATTGCCGGAGCAGCCGTATTCTTTAAACGCCGCAGAAAAGATGAAAAATAAAAAACCAAACAAGTAATACATTTTCCCCCATTCCGGAGTTAACCATATTCCGGAATGGGGGATTTTCGGAAGAAATGACAATAAGGAGGAATTAAAAAATGATCATAGATACCCATGCCCATTATGATGATGAGGCTTTTGACCCAGACAGGGAGGTGCTTCTTGCATCTATGCAGGAGCATGGAATCGAGAAGCTTGTAAATGTCTGTGCATCTATAGATGGCTTGCAGGATACTGTGAAGCTGATTGAAAAGTATCCGTTTATATACGGAGCTGTGGGAGTGCATCCGGATGATGCAGAGCAGATGACAGAGGAAACGCTAGCAGAGATCCGCCGTATTTCCCATATGGACAAGATGATCGCCATTGGAGAGATTGGTCTGGATTATTACTGGCATAAGGAGAAAAAGGAACATGAGATACAGCAGAAGATGTTCCGTGCCCAGATGGAGATTGCCCGGGAGGAGAAGCTTCCTTTTATGATCCACAGCCGTGATGCAGCGGAGGATACCTTGAATATTGTCAGAGAATATATGCAGGGAGGTATGTATGGAGGAATCATTCACTGCTTTTCCTACAGCCGTGAGATCGCCGCAGAATATTTGAATATGGGACTTTACCTGGGAATTGGAGGTGTGGTTACCTTTAAAAATGCAAAGAAGCTGAAGGAGGTTGTACAGTATGCCCCTCTGTCACAGCTGGTGCTGGAAACAGACTGCCCGTACATGGCTCCGGAGCCCAATCGCGGTAAACGCAATTCTTCTCTGTATCTGCCTTATGTAGTTCAGGCGATCGCAGAACTGAAGCAGGTAACCCCTGAGGAGGTTATTGAGGTCACCAGGGAAAATACACACAGATTGCTAGGAATATAAAATAATTCAATAGTTATATATCTGTAAAAATAAAAAGAAAACATCTGATTTCATAGTGCTCAGCCTGTATACACCGACAAGGTAACTGCCGGATAATACAAGTGAGTGAAATCAGATGTTTATTTCATTTCACAGATTATCAATCGTTAATAAAATTCATCGTAGAACCCGTTATGATAGGAACTGTCAATAGGATTCGTCATAGGATCCGTCATCATAGGAATTATCATAGGATTCGTCATAGGATCCGTCATCATAGGAACTGTCATAGGATTCATCATAGGAGTCTCCGTCATCCTCGGAGGAATCTCCTGTGTCAGAAGAATCTCCTGTGCCGGAAGAATCCGAAGTATCTCCCGATGAACTCAGGTATTCCCAGGAATGGATGGATTCTGTATCTTCTACCACATTTCCTGTAGTTTTGTCGATCATGTTACCCTGCCAGTCAAATTTTACGTTCAGCAGGTTGGTGTTGGTGGACGGCTTCACATTCATGGACATGATTTCCTTGAATTTGGCCTGGAGGTTTGCCAGGGTGAATTCATCACCGATCACATTGCGGACGCTGTGCTGGGAAGCCAGCTCCTCTGTATAATCAGAGAGCATATAGGGGCCGTATTCTCCTGCATCATGGTTGTAGTGCATAACCATAGGCTTTACTTCAGGTGAAAGAATCTCAATTGTGCTCTTGCCGTTAAGAGTTGTTTTCTGAATGGTAAAGCTTGCCATACCCTCCAGCAGCTCCGGCAGCTCCTGCTGCGTGGAAACAAAATTTCCCAGAGAATAGAATACCAGTGTGCTGTGTCCCTGGTCATCTGAGAGACGGCCATAAGGCTGAAGTACATGAGGATGTCCGCCTATGATCACATCTACGCCCTGCTCCATAAGGAAGGCAGCCCATTGCTTCTCATATTCGTTTGGCATGGTCTCGTCTTCTGTACCCCAATGTGCAACAAAAATAAGGCAGTCACAGATGGATTTGGCTTTCTGGATCATAGTGGTGATCTTGTCCTTGTCAAAGATGTCGATCATGTATTCGTAGCCTTCCCCTGCACCAGAGTTGTTGGTGCCATATGTATAATCAAGAAAAGCAATCCTGATGCCGTTTACTTCTTTGACCTTGACTATGTCTGAGTCCTCCTGGGTGGAGTGGATACCCAGCACAGGAATTGTGGGATATTTGGAACTCCAGAAATCCAGAGTGGTTTTCAGGTAATCGTATCCATAATCATCTGCATGGTTGGTGGCAGATTCCACTACATCGAAGCCTGCCTTGATGATGGCATCTCCAACCTCCTGGGGAGTTGCAAAGGAGGGGTAGGTACTGACGGAATCATGATCCGGAGCAAAGACGGTCTCCTGGTCGATCATGGCCACATCTGCAGCCTGAATCTCATCCAGAACATTGGCATAAATATGGTCATAATTCCAGTTGCCGGAATCATACTCACCGGATTCGTACAGTTTGCTGTGATAGAGATTGTCTCCCACTGCGATTACACTTGCAGTGGTGATCTCTGGGGTTTCCGCAGCTTTTTTTGCCTCTTCTTCCTTCTTTTGTGCCTCCTGGGCAGCTTTTTCTTCAGGCTTGGTGATCAGGCCGTAGTCCAGCTGATGCATCAGGAAAACCAATACGATCAGAACCGCCGCGGAACATAGCAGACTGATCCTTGAATTATTTTTTTCCCTGAAATTAAGGGGAATATTATTTTTTTTCATAAAAACCTATCCTTTGATACCATAGATAATGGCAGAATTATTATTGTAATGATTATATCAAACTTTACTATTGAAAGAAAGAGGTATTTACCAACTGTATTTTCAGATAAAAAATGCTTTGTAAGGCAAAGTAATATAGTGTATAATGAAAGACAAAGGTTGCTGAGAATGGAGACAGTAACTGATATGTGAAAGGGGGAGGACCGGATGAACCATTATGAGGCGATCAATGATGTGCTTGTAAATTTGTTTAATGAGATTCTGGATCTGGAAGAGCGGGCGCTGATCACGCCGGAGTATAAAAATATTTCTGTAAATGATATGCACATTATGGATGCAGTGGGGATCCGGGAGCAGAAAAATATGTCCACAGTAGCCAGGGCGCTGAATGTGACTGTGGGCACCCTGACTATTGCAGTGAATAACCTGGTAAAGAAGGGATATATCCAGCGTGTGCGCAGTGAAGAGGACCGCAGAGTAGTATTGATTTCTCTCACAGAGAAGGGGGAGAAGGCTTTCTGTCATCACAGGGATTTCCATGAGAAAATGGTTCTGGCAATCCTGAAGGATCTGAATGTGGAGGAGACAGAGGCCCTGACCCGGGCCCTTACCAAGCTGCAGAAATTTTTCCGCAGCTATCAGGCATAGGAAAGGAACAGATATTTTTCCAGCACCGGGAACTGTACAGGGCCGATTTCCATGATCCGGCGGTGAAAATCCTTCAGATTAAAATCATGGCCCAGTTGTTTCCTGCAGCGTGTCTGCAGATCCTGGAAATTCAGGCTGCCCCAGTAATATTTCAGGTAATTGCCGGGAGTTTCTACAATGTACTGGTAGATTTCTTTTACTGCAGATTCCTGGGTAATGCCGAAGGCTTTGAGAAAAGCTGTGGTTCTGCCCTGATCCCAGCCCTCGTAGTGGATGCCGATGTCTAGCAGGGAATAGAGACACAGGTTGGTACTGCGGCTGAGCCATGCCAGCTGTGTGGCATTTTGGATAAGCTTCCGGTCAGGCGCAGAGTTGAGTGTGTCATCAGAGGTGGCAGCAGCGGAATTTTTCATAATATCATAGATCAGTGAGGCTGCATATCTGTATGCGTAGCCTTCCACATAGGTTGCCCAGCCCTCTATATATCCAGGACTGGTGATCAGATAGCGGATATTGTCAGGAGCGCTTCTGGCAAAGGATACGGTCTGATACAGGTGTCCGGGAAAGCCTTCGTGGGCCAGGGTGCCAAAAAGCTCCAGGCTGGAGGTGCCTTTGGAGTTGTTGATGTAGATTACATTGGGAGTCTGGGTATCCACCGGAGGAGTCAGATAAAAGGCAGGGCTCAGGAATTTTTTCATGGAGGGATGAACCTGGCGGACTTCATAGGAGATATTTTTTAATAGGGGGAAATCCTCTTTCATCAGTCCGGGAAGTTCTTTTAGCATTTGTTCAGGAGTAAGGGAGATCTGTCCGGAATATTTCTGCAGAGAAGCAACCAGGGAGGAATCTGTTTGTATGAGAGCTTTGATCTGCCTGAAATCCGTCAGAAGCTGATTAGAGAGCCGTTTCTGGATCTGCTTTACGGGAACATAGGAGCCGGTCTGGATACGCAGAAGATACTGGTAGTATTCTCTGCCACCGGGGAAGTATGCCAGCCCACGGCTGGTCTTGCCTGTGCCTCGTAGCTTCTCCAGTCCGTCTATCAGCTCCTGGTAAGCAGGGATCACCTGCTTTGTGATCAGTTGGTGATGGAAGGTAAGGAGATGATTCTGCTCCTTTTCTGTCAGCTTCCCGAATGTTTTCAGGCGCTGGGCGAAAAGCTCATCCATGTAGTTGGAATTGGGGTCACGGATAAAAGAACGGCATTGAGTCAGAATACGATCCAGGGTGGCATCACTCATAAAGAGGCCAGCCTGGGATTTTTTTTCTTCAAATTGGAGAATACTATGGAAGTAAGGCCGGATGGTGCCTAGAAGCTTCAGGTAATCGGACAGATCTCTGGTGGAGTGAAAGGCATATTCTCCCAGCAGGACAGGAAGCTGAGCCTGGATTCCCAGACTTGGTCCCAGAGGTTCCTCCAGTATGTAATTTTCTCCCAGGGAAGCGCGGGTGTGGAAATACAGAAGCAGCATATCCAGTGTAAGCTGATTGTCTCTGGACAATCTGGAGTAAGAGAAGGACCGGAGGAGGTTCTCATATTCGTTACAGAGCTGGGTTGTTTCAGAAGAATCTGTGTCCAGGGCGCCCAGGGTCATTTCTGTGGGGCGGATACCTGCCCCTGCCGGGTCTGCCAGTGTATAGTGGAGGGTCAGGGCATTGGCGGAGACTTCAGTCTGGAAAAGCTTTTCTGTGAAGGCCTGGAAACGGGAATTTTCTGTGACAGGATGTTCGGACACATACCCTGCACCTATCCCCAGGGCAAAGACCAGTGTGAGGGCAAGTATTTTTTTCAGAATTTTCATAGAAACCTCGAAGGAGGACTTTTTACTATCTTATTGGAAACAGAGGGGCAGTATGCTATTATTACTATAGCGATTCCATAAAATACGGAGGTATGAGAGATGTCAGAACTTTACGATATAGCGATTCTGGGGGCTGGTCCGGCGGGGATTAGTGCGGCAATTTATGCAGTCAGGGGCAGATTGAAGGCTTTGTGGCTGGATAATCAGTTTGTAGAGGGAGGCCAGGTGCTGAATACTTATGAGGTGGATAATTATCCGGGGCTTCCGGGAATCTCAGGGATGGATCTGGGAGAGGCTATGGGAAATCACGCGGAAAAGCTGGGAATTGCTCCTGTCAGGGGGAAAGTTCTGGCTGTGGAGAATGCCGGCAGTGAGAAGATCATCCGCACAAAAAAGCATGAATACAGAGCGAAAACTGTGATTCTGGCCTGCGGTGCCAGCCACCGTACTCTGGATATTCCGGGGGAGGCAGAATTGTCCGGCATGGGAGTTTCTTACTGTGCAACCTGTGACGGTGCCTTTTTCAAAAATAAGAGGGCTGTGGTGATCGGCGGCGGTAATATTGCAGTGGAGGATGCCATTTTCTTGGCAAGGATCTGCGAGAAGGTGTATGTTGTCCACAGGAGGGACGAGTTCCGTGCGGACAGGATCCTGCAGGACAGCCTGAGATCCTGCGAGAATGTGGAAATCATCTGGGACAGTGTTGCTGTGGAAATACAGGGAGCAGAGCAGGTGACAGGAGTGAAGCTTTCTAATGTGAAGACAGGACAGGAAACTGTGATCCATACAGATGGCGTATTTATTGCTGTGGGGATTATTCCCAATACCCAATGGCTGGGAGAGCTGGTGCCCTTGGATGAGACTGGATATATTATTGCAGGAGAGGAAGGCATTACCGGTACGCCGGGGATTTTTGCTGCAGGAGATGTCCGTACAAAGATGCTCCGCCAGGTGGTAACTGCAGTGGCCGATGGTGCCAATGCTGTGGTCTCTGCCCAGAAATATCTTATAGAGAATGTATAAGGAGCCTATGGCTCCTTTTGTTGTATTTTTGCGCAGAACAGAGATGAAAATCGAACTTTCAACATTTTGCACAAATTCTGTCGAAAAAAGAAAAAGGTGTGGAAAACCATACACATTTTTTCCACACATGAGAATTGAGGAAAAGCCCATAAAATAGAGTTATGCACAAAGTTATCCACATTATCCACATTTTATGTGTGTGGAATACTTGATTTACAT
>OLNL01001146.1_pt1 | contig 25794 bp, 16 predicted proteins | sample 1672181 | NCBI WGS metagenome assembly OLNL01 (sample SAMEA3136656, study PRJEB25190) | human gut metagenome | biome: human gut; feature: human-associated habitat; material: faeces | place: Austria | collected 2013
AACAAGAGCTTTTGAGTGACATCTCGTTTCTACCACTATGGCAGAAATAAAGTTAATCTACTATACTTCGATTAAGCAGCGAGAGCGTAATTTTCGTTGCCAGATAAAATTTTGATAACTGAGATTATAGTGCCAATCACCGACGCACTGCATGCTTACATACCACTCCAACTCGCTGTCAAATCCAGTCAAGCCCGAACTGGTATCTATGATAGATGCTGCAAACATAATAATTTTTTCTCAATTATATGCCATCCCTTTGCAATTATTAGTAATATTCTGTGTGAATCAATCTTTTGCCAATATGACTTAAAGCTATGTTTGTGAGCATTCTTGTACAAAAATGGATAACCTTATGGACAATTTTGTTCTGTTGTCTGAGGTGTTTTCTTTATCTTTACCCCGACAAATAGTGATAATTAAATCCAATAATCAGAATATGATGAAGAACCTGTTTCTTACTTTTGCTCTGTTGGGAAGTTCTGCGATGCTCTCGGCACAGGCAACAATTAAAATACCGAAAGTCTATCAGCCTGTCAAGAAATCTATGTACCATAAAGGATGGATTGACTTTAATAAGAATGGTGTGATGGATGTTTATGAAAATCCGAATGCAAAAATTGAAGACCGTATTGAAGACCTTCTCGGACAAATGAATATCGAAGAGAAGACTTGCCAAATGGTGACGCTCTACGGTTATAAAAGGGTGCTGAAGGATGCACTTCCTACTTCCGAATGGAAGAATATGTTGTGGAAAGATGGAATAGGAGCCATTGATGAACACTTGAATGGTTTTCAGCAATGGGGGCTTCCTCCTTCGGATAATGAGAATGTGTGGCCGGCTTCCCGGCATGCATGGGCATTGAATGAAGTACAGCGGTTTTTTGTTGAGGATACCCGTCTTGGAATTCCGGTCGATTTTACCAACGAAGGCATTCGGGGGGTAGAGAGTTATCGTGCTACGAATTTCCCGACGCAACTCGGATTGGGACATACTTGGAATCGTGATTTAATTTATAAAGTGGGGAGGATAACCGGACGTGAGGGACGTATGTTGGGCTATACTAATGTGTATGCTCCTATTCTCGATGTGGGGCGTGACCAGCGCTGGGGGCGTTATGAGGAGGTGTATGGTGAGAGCCCCTATCTGGTAGCCGAATTAGGTATTGAGATGGTGAAAGGAATGCAATATAATCATCAGGTAGCTGCCACCGGTAAACATTTTATAGCTTATAGTAATAATAAAGGTGCGCGTGAGGGCATGGCGCGTGTCGACCCGCAAATGTCTCCTCGTGAGGTGGAGATGGTTCATGTTTATCCGTTTAGGAGAGTGATAAAGGAGGCAGGTTTGTTGGGAGTGATGAGTTCTTATAATGATTATGACGGCTTTCCTATTCAAAGCAGTTCTTATTGGCTTACTACCCGTTTACGCGGTGAATGGGGGTTCAGGGGATATGTCGTTTCGGATAGTGATGCGGTGGAATATCTGTATACCAAGCATGGAACGGCAAAGGATATGAAGGAGGCTGTGAGGCAGAGTGTGGAAGCCGGACTGAATGTCCGTTGCACCTTCCGTTCTCCGGACTCGTATGTGTTGCCGTTGCGCGAACTTGTTGAAGAAGGGGGATTAAGTGAAGAACTGATAAACGACCGTGTGCGGGATATTCTCCGTGTCAAGTTCTTGGTAGGGTTGTTCGACGAGCCTTATCAAACAGACTTGGAAGGTGCCGATAAGGAAGTGGAGAAGAAAGAGAACTTGGAAGTGGCTCTTCAGTCTTCCAAAGAGTCGCTGGTGTTACTGAAAAATGAACGGAATACATTGCCGTTAGATATTTCATCAATAAAGAAAATAGCTGTATGTGGTCCTAATGCGGATGAGAGCGGTTATGCTTTGACTCACTATGGTCCTTTGGCTGTAGATGTGGTTACTGTGTTGCAGGGGATTAAGGATAAAGTGAAAGGTAAAGCGGAGGTACTATATGCCAAAGGTTGTGAATTGGTTGATGACAATTGGCCTGAGTCCGAATTAATTGATTATCCGTTGACGGAGACGGAAAAGGATGAAATAGATAAAGCGGTAGCCGATGTTAAGCAGGCGGATGTAGCTGTCGTGGTGCTTGGAGGCGGACAACGTACTTGTGGTGAGAATAAGTCGAGAAGCAGTCTTGACTTGCCGGGACGCCAGCTTGATTTATTGAAAGCGGTATACGCCACCGGGAAACCGGTCGTGCTGGTATTAATCAATGGCCGTCCGCTTTCCATAAATTGGGCGGATAAATTTGTCCCTGCCATTCTGGAGGCGTGGTATCCGGGCTCGATGGGAGGCATAGCCGTTGCCGATGCCTTGTTTGGAGATTATAATCCGGGTGGAAAGCTGACGGTTACTTTCCCGAAGAGTGTCGGACAGATTCCGTTAAATTTCCCGGCTAAACCTTCTTCGCAAATTGATGGCGGGAAGAATCCGGGGATGCCCGGAAATATGTCTCGTGTAAATGGTCCTTTGTATCCGTTTGGTTACGGATTGAGTTATACTACTTTTGAATATTCCGATTTGCAGGTGAGCCCGAAAGTAATTACACCAAATCAGAAAGTAACCGTCACCTGTAAGGTTACTAACACCGGCAAACGGGCAGGAGATGAAGTCGTACAGCTCTATTTAAGGGATGTTGTCAGTTCTCTGACTACTTACGAAAAGAATTTGGTGGGTTTTGAACGTCTTCATCTGAAGCCGGGTGAAACCAAGGAAGTCCGTTTTATGCTTGATCGTAAAGATATGGAACTGCTGAACGCAAAGAATGACTGGGTGGTGGAACCGGGCGAGTTCAGAGTGATGGCCGGTGCTTCTTCGGAGGATATTCGCCTGAGTGATAAGTTTGCGGTGGTGGAATATGGCATGAATGGCGTGTGGTCTGAAACAGGAAACAGTAAGGGAGATGTTATTTCCGCCAGTACCGAAATGCAAGATGTGGGCATGACACTCGATAATGATTTGAAGACTTGCTGGCAAGGGAACAAGGGGGACTATATTACTTTTGCTTTGGAGAACGGTGCAAAAATAGATGGTCTGTCGATTGCTTGGAAGAAAGAGAATACCGGCGAGGCGGATTTTGAAATCCAGCTTTCGGGCGGTGGAGGACAGTTCCTGACGGTCTATTCGGGCAGCGTGTCGAAGTTTAATGAATGGATGTCTTACACATTCAAAGGCACTACCGCAAGTGACTTGCGTATTCTTTTGAATTCGGATGGATTGGGAGTGGCTGAGGTGAAAATCAATCAATTAAAAAAAGAATAATAAAGAATTTAGGTCGTTATAGCATGTGTTTTGCCAAGAAGTGAGTATATTTGGGAGCGCATTATGTGCTCCCAAATTTTATATAAATATATTATGAATAAAAAAATATTAGCGTTGTGTATAAGTGGTTTGTTGTTGGGTGCTTGCACTTCAAAGCCACAGAAGAATATAGTTACAGTGGATGAAAATAGTGATAAAATGTTCTTGTTTGTAGGCAGTTATGCCACACCGGACGAAGAAGGCATCAAGGTTTATCGGTTTAGCGAAGATACCGGGAAGGCAACTTATATCAGTGGCTTGAAAGGAATCTCGAATCCTTCTTATCTCACTCCGTCTGTGGATGGTGAAAGACTGTATGCCGTAGGTGAGGATGACGGACAGACTTCTACGGCGAATGCCATTATATTTAATAAGGAGGACGGCAAGTTGACATTGCTGAACTCTCAGCCCACCAACGGCGGAGCGCCTTGTTACATTACGTTGAGCCCTTCCGGTAAGTTTGTGTTGACGGCTAATTACATGGGCGGAAGCATCACTGTCTTCCCACTGAATAAGGAAGGCAGATTGGAGTCGGACAGCCGTTTGATTTCCTTTGTCGGCGATGGTCCCGACAAAGAAAGGCAGTCACAACCCCATTTGCATTGTGCGGAATTTACTCCTGACCACAAATATCTGTTGGCAAATGATTTGGGAACAGACCAAATACATGTCTTCCCGGTGAGCGAATCGGTCTCTGATGGAGTTTCCCATTCCTTGCTGAATGAAGGAGAGTCGACCGACATAAAGGTGGAACCCGGTTCGGGTCCCCGTCACATCTGTTTCCATCCCAATCAGAAATTTGCTTATCTTATTAATGAACTATCAGGTAAAGTAACGGCTTTTTCTTATCATGAAGGAAAACTGGATGCTATCCAGTATATAGCTGCCGATACGGTCGGCGCCAAAGGAAGTGCTGATATTCATATTACTCCCGATGGGAAGTTTCTGTATGCTTCCAATCGTCTGAAAGCAGATGGCATTGCTATTTTTGCTGTGGACAGTGATAAAGGGACATTGACAAAAATTGGTTATGAATTGACAGGTATTCATCCGCGTAACTTTGTCATTACGCCCAATGGCCGTTATTTATTGGTAGCTTGCAGGGATAGTAACCTGATTCAGATATTTGAGATTGATAAGGAAACAGGTTTGCTGACCGATACGGGAGAAAAGATAGAAACCTCTAGACCGGTGTGTCTGAAGTTTTCTTATTGAATTGTTGTCTGATTATATTGAGAATGCAAAAGGGGCACAACGTATTGTGGGGGATTCTTGGATGAATCACCGTAACCAATCACAGCGTATATATGAAAGCTGCTTTTGCCGGATTGATAAGATTTCATCATTTAATGCTTGGATTCTATTAGGTTTGTACTCTATTAATTGAGAAATTTGCAGCAATGGTAAAAGAAGAGATGAAATAATCGTTAATACATGATAAATACAGGCATATGAATGTAGATTTTGAACAGAAAATAGCTTTGTTGCAGCAGCAACATGAAGCATTGTTGCAGCGGTCAAATCTTCCGGTGGAAGAAACGAATGGTATTGTTTGTCGTTATACGTATCCGATAGTTACGCGGGAACATATACCGTTGGAGTGGCGCTATGATTTTAATCCGGCTACCAATCCATATTGTATGGAGCGTATTGGTTTTAACGCAACCATGAATAGCGGAGCCATGAAATGGAATGGTAAATACGTATTGGTTGTCCGTGTGGAAGGTGCAGACCGGAAATCTTTTTTTGCTGTAGCAGAGAGTCCGAACGGCATTGATAATTTTCGCTTTTGGAAGCGTCCCATAACATTGCCTGATATTAATCCTGCAGAAACAAATGTATATGATATGCGTCTCACTGCCCATGAAGACGGCTGGATATATGGAATATTTTGCAGTGAATGCCATGACGACAGTGCACCGGCCGGCGACCTTTCGTCAGCAGTGGCAAAGGCAGGTATTGTCCGTACCAAGGATTTGGTGGAATGGGAACGTTTGCCGGACCTGAAGTCTTACAGTCAGCAGCGGAACGTAGTGCTTCATCCTGAGTTTGTTAATGGAAAATATGCACTCTATACCCGTCCGCAAGATGATTTTATCAATGCCGGCAACGGAGGAGGTATCGGTTGGGCACTTATAGATGATATAACACAGGCAGAAGTGAAAGAAGAAATCATTATAAATCATCGTTATTATCATACAATAAAAGAGGTAAAGAATGGGGAGGGACCACATCCCATCAAAACATCTGCCGGATGGTTGCATTTGGCACATGGGGTGCGTGCCTGTGCTGCCGGATTGCGCTATGTACTTTATCTTTATATGACGGCATTGGATGAACCTTGGAAGCTGACAGCAGAACCGGCAGGTTATTTCTTGGCTCCACTGGGCAGCGAAAGAGTGGGAGATGTATCCAATGTGTTATTCTCTAATGGTTGGATTGCAGATGAGGACGGTACTGTATATATCTATTATGCATCCAGTGATACTCGTATGCATGTGGTGACTTCTACTATTGATAAACTGGTAGATTACTGTATGCATACACCGGCAGACGGATTACGTTCGGCAACATCCGTAGATGCGATTAATAATCTGATTGATAAAAACGAAACATATTTGAATAAATGAAAAAGTTTTTAGGATTAATCCTCTTGATGCTGCTTCCTTGCTCTGCTCTTTCCATGTGGGGACAGACCGGACAACAAATGAAACTTATTTCTTATAATATTTGGAATGGTTTTGAAGGAGACTCGTTGAGGCGTGCGCGTTTTATCGAATGGACTCGAAAACAGGCTGCTGATATCTTTGTGTTGACAGAATTAGTCGGCTTTAAGGAAAAGGATTTGAAAACATTGGGGCAGGTGTGTGGGTATCCGTATGCTGCCATTGTGAAGGAAGAGGGGTATCCTGTCGGAGTGCTTTCCAAGCAACCGATAGAAGTGATTAAGAAACAAGTAGAAGGATTTTGGCATGGCATGATGCATGTTAAGACAGCCGGTGTCGATGTCATTGCTACTCATCTTAGTCCTTTTGAGTGGAAATACCGCTTGAATGAAGCGCAACAAATTGTGGATTATATTCAGGCAAATCATTTGAAAGACTATTATGTGGCGGGTGATTTGAATGCTCATTCCCCATTGGATGCCGATGAGATTGCTAAACATGATACATTGTTGGCAAATATGCAACGTTGGGATTTATCACAAAAAAAATATCGTAATTTGAGAGAAGGACGATATGACTTTTCTGTTATTTCTACTTTTCTTGCGGCAGGAATGGAAGATGCGATCGGACGGATGGTACATCCGGCAAGTGCACGCATGAGTTTTCCGGCTGCATTCCTTTATGATTGGCAGTGGGATGACAAGCGTTTGCCGCAACGTCGTGAACGGTTGGATTATATATTGCTTTCTCCCTCATTGATGGAGAAATGTAAGAGTGCTGCTGTACATAATGGAAAAGAGAATGAGGGGATTTCAGACCATTATCCGGTCAGTGTGATTTTAGAGAAATAAAGACTCGGTTGAAAGAAAATAGAAACATGAATATGAAATATTGGGGACATTGTTTGTTGTTTATGCTTGGCTTGGCAAGTGTGTGCAGTTGTACTGATAGTGAGAAAATAGTTCATTACCGGGGTATTGCTGTGGATGATGCGAATGGTAGTGAGGGACTGTATAATCCCGAACGCGGGTTTCGTTTGGAAACGGCTGTCGATCTTGTTACTCAAAAAGAGTGCCCTACCTTGCAATTGGATACTTTGTCGTTGAAGTATGCTTCGGATAGTGTATCGCTTTCGCAAAGCTATTTTTATTTGACTTACCTGACAGATAAAAAGTTGTCTGATACTGAATTTCAGACCATGCAGGTATATTTTGACAGGTTGCGACAATTGGGAAAGAAAACAGTCTTGCGTTTTGCTTATGAAAAAGATTTTGTGCGTCAGGAACCGGTAGGACCTACATTGAAAGAAGCATTGGCACATCTTGATCAGTTGAAACCATTTCTGCATAAGAATAGAGATTTGATTCTGGTCGTTCAGGCGGGTGTTATCGGTGCATGGGGAGAATGGCATAGTTCTATTCATGGTTTGGAGCATTCCGATACGGCAAAGATTGCTATATTGGAAAAGTTGTTGGAAGTAGTACCTGCCGAGAAGAACGTACAAGTAAGACTTCCCGAATTCAAGAATCTTCTGAAAGGTAAACCGGAGTTGTATAAACGTGTTTCTTTTCATGATGACTTTATTGTTATCAAGCCTGATCGTTGGGATGGAGATATGCATGAAGGTACACCCAATTTTGAGCAAATTGTAAAAGAATCACCTTATTTGGTTGTAGACGGTGAATTGCCGTGGGGCTTTTGGAGTGCCGGATGTGACCCCGACAGCCCGTCTGCCGGATGGATTATTGATGGCATGGGAGCGGCACGTCGTTTTTTTCTCCAGCATTATACCTCATTGAGTGTTATTCATAATTATAAGGAACAGCACCCCAATCGGATGTTTGATGATGCGAATGCTCCTGAATATTCGATGATTGTGTGGAAAAAAAGTATGATAAATGCAGACTCCTTAAGAAAATATCACATGCCGGTATCAGACCATTATTTTCAAAAAAAGGATGGAACATTGGTTTCACGTAGTATTTTTGATTATATTCGTGACCATTTGGGATATCGCATCGAATTGCAGAGATTGGGAATGCCGCAAACGATAAGGAATGGAGAAGCATTGACTTTAAATTTGGAGTTTATTAATCGTGGATTTGCCGGTTTCAGTAGTGAACGCCCTGCTTATTTTGTATTGATTGACGAAAAGGAAGGAATAATGGAATTGCCGGCATTGTTCAGTTCTTCCGACTGCCAGCCATATCAACCTGGAGATGTTACTTATACTCCTTTGGTTCACTCAATCTCATTTGCAGGGAAGGTACCTGTTTCTCCGGGAAATTATCGTTTGGGGTTATGGTTGCCTGATGTGTCGGAGCGATTGAAGTATAATCCTCGTTATGCTGTCCGATGTGCCAATGGTGATGTAGACTGGTGGGTTTCAAAGGATGGGAAATATGGGGTGAATGTATTGACAACGATACAGATAAAACCATAAATGTACTATTATGAAGCATTTTAATAAGTTATTATTTTTACTTGTCTTTTTATTATCCGGCCGGGTGCTTTGGGCTAATCCGGTTATTATCGGCAATAGCCGTTTTACTTTCATTACCGACCAATTGGTGCGTATGGAATATGCACAGAATGGTCATTTTTTGGATGATCCTACTTTGTTTGCCATTGATCGTTCGACGGAGTGCAAAGACGTGAAAGTAGAGGAAAAGTCAAAAGATCATTATGTATTGTCTACTCCGGTGATGCGGATTGAATATTACGCGGACGGATTTCCGTTTGGACAAACCAATTTGCATGTTTATTTTAAGAATGGTGAAGAGGCCAAAGAGAAACATTGGTATATAGCCAGCAGGCAAAGTAAGAATCTACTGGGAGCTCTTACGACCTTGGATGAAGTGGATGGTCCGGTAGATCGTCAGGAAGGTTTGTTAAGCCGTGACGGTTGGTATCTGATAAATGATACGGGCAAAGAAGTGTTGCGTGACGGTTGGGTGAGTGCGCGTGATAAAGACCATGTACAGGATTTGTATTTGTTTGTTTATGGAAACGATTATAAGTCGGCTTTACGTTCTCTTCGTGTTGTCAGTGGTCCGGCACCTATGCCACGTAAATATGTACATGGTTCGTGGTATTGTCGCTGGTGGAATTATACGGATGATGATTACCGTCAGTTGGTGCGTGAATATAAAGAGCATGATTTCCCGTTGGACATCATGGTTTTTGATATGGGATGGCATACTCAGAATGCTACCGTTGGTACGGGCCATGCAGGAACCAGAGGGTGGACAGGTTATAGTTGGAACAGGAAACTGATAAAAGACCCCGCCAAACTGATACAGGATTTGAAAGATGACCATGTATATGTGGTACTGAATGAGCATCCGCACGATGGGTTACGTCCGCATGATGATGCTTATCCTATGTTTATCCGTGACTTGGGAGCCGATACGCTGAAAAACGGAGTTCCTTTGTTTGATGCAGGGAATCCGGAATATATGAAAGCATTTATGAAACATGCCCACCAAGAGAGCGATCAAATGGGCGTTGCTTTTTGGTGGTTGGATTGGCAGCAGGATTATCTTTATCCATACGTCAGAGGTACATCGATGAGGCATTTGCCGTGGTTGAATAAAATCTATTATGATTATTCTGCCCGTAATAATCTTCGTGGTGCCGGTTTCAGTCGTTGGGCAGGTTGGGGAGATCACCGCCATCCCATCCAGTTTTCAGGTGATGCCGTTGCCAATTGGGAGTTGCTGCGTTTTGAAATTGATTTGACTACAACGAGCGGTAATGCCGGTTGCTTTTTCTGGGCGCATGACTTGGGCGGATTTTATGGAGGAGATGATGCAGAGCTTTATACTCGTTGGACACAATTCGGTTTATTGAATTCATCTCTCCGCATCCATTCAGTATATGATGAGAAACTCGATCGCCGTCCTTGGTTGTGGGGGGATAAGGAAGAAGAAGCCATGAAACGCATCTATCACCTTCGTTCGCAGTTGATGCCTTATATTTATTCTTCTGTCCATCAGTGTTATGAAGATATGATTCCACTTAATAGAGGATTATATTTGGAATACCCCTCGGACGAGAAAGCATATCAATGTCCGGGTGAATTCTTATTCGGCGATTTATTGTTGGGAGCGCCGGTTACCATGCCGGGAGAAGGAGAACAGAAGCTGGTCTCGCAAGAGGTATGGTTGCCGGGTGGGGAAAACTGGTACCATTTCTTCACGGGGAAAGCATATCAAGGGGGCCGGACAGTGACGGTAGAAAGTCCGTTGGATGAATTTCCTTTATTTGTGAAGGGGGGCTACCCATTACCTATGCAACCTTATACAGAACGTATGTGTTCGACTCCGCTTACCGAGTTGATTGTCCGTTGTTATCCGGGCAGCGAAGGATGTAATCACTCTTATACCTTATATGAAGATGACGGGATTACAACAGCCTATCAGCAAGGTGAATCTGCTTCTACATTAATGAACTATCGTAAGGAAGGAGAACAGACCTTTGTTACTATCCATCCGGCAAAAGGCTCGTACAAGGGGCAACCTCAAAAAAGAGCTTATCGTATTGAATTGCCGGGAATCCAGGCAGGAACAAAAGTAAAAGTAAACGGTAAATCGGTAAAAGCCGTTTGGGATAAGACGATAGGTGGAATAGTGGTGTCTGTCAAGTCGGATGATATACGGAAGAAGGTAGAAGTACAGATCGGTTGACATACAGAATTGCTTGAACAAGAAAAATCTTAAAGTAAATAATATATGAAATTACATGTTGTTGACATCCTGATTATTTGCGCTTATCTGATTGTCATAGTTCTTATCGGGCTATTCCTGAAGAAGAAAGCGGCAAAAAATATGGATTCGTATTTTTTGGGGGGCAAGTCCCTTCCGTTTTATATGCTCGGACTTTCAAATGCTTCGGGTATGTTTGATATTACCGGAACCATGTTGATGGTTTATTGGGCCTTTGCATATGGTTTTAAGAGTTTGTGGATTCCTTGGCTGTGGCCGGTGTTCAATCAGATATTCCTGATGGTGTATCTTTCCGTATGGTTGCGCCGAAGTAATGTGCTGACAGGTGCCGAATGGATTAAAACCCGCTTCGGACATGGAAAAGGAGCTACTTTGTCGCATACTATTGTGATTGTTTTCGCTCTGCTGAGTGTATTGGGTTTTCTGAGTTACGGTTTTATCGGCATTGGTAAGTTTATGGAGATATTCTTCCCGTGGGAGGTGGTTTCACAATATGTGCCTTTTGATATTCCGTTGCAATATGTTCCTCATTTTTATGGCATATTCTTTACGGCAATTGCTACCTTTTACGTGATGTTGGGCGGTATGCTCAGTATTGTATGGACAGATGTGGTTCAGTTTATGATTATGACAGTGGCAGGTATTATCATTGCTGTTATCGGTATGAATATGGTAGCTCCCGAAATGATTCAAGAGTTTGTTCCCAAAGGATGGGATTCACCGTTCTTCGGCTGGGCACTTGATATTGACTGGAGTGAGCGAATGAGTCTGTTGACGGAACGAATGGCTAATGAGCCTTATAGTTTGATGGGTATCTTTGTGATGATGGCATTGTTGAAAGGTATATTTATGAGTATGGCAGGTCCTGCACCTAACTATGATATGCAGAAGATTCTTTCATGTAAGTCTCCGAAAGAGGCAGCTATGATGAGTGGTTCCGTACCGGTTATTTTGCTGATTCCGCGTTATCTGATGATTATGGGGTTTGCTCTGTTGGCGATTTACTTCTTTAAAGTGGACGGTGGTTTGTCTCAAATGACAGCAACAAACACGGATTTTGAGACCATATTGCCTCATTTGATAACAAAATATGTACCGGTGGGATTGGCAGGACTTTTATTGGCGGGTCTGCTGTCAGCGTTCATGTCTACTTTTGCATCTACCGTCAATGCAGCTCCGGCATACGTAGTAAATGATATCTATTTGAAGTATATCAACCCCAAAGCTACTGTCAAGACACAGATTCGTGCCAGTTATTTGATTTCTGTTCTGGTTGTGATTATCAGCACGGTTATGGGCTTTTTCTTAAAAGATATCAATGAGATATTCCAGTGGATTGTGGGTGCCCTGTTTGGTGGCTACATTGCTGCCAATGTATTGAAATGGCATTGGTGGCGTTTCAATGGAGAAGGTTATTTTTGGGGTATGACAGCAGGTGTGGTTGCCGCTATTGTGATGAAATTTACAGTCCCTGATGGATTGGTGCTCTATTTCTTCCCTGTTTTATTTGGTATTTCGCTGATAGGGTGTATTGTCGGAACTTATTCTGCTCCTCCGACAGATGAAGACACTCTGATTAATTTCTATATTCGCGTTCGTCCGTGGGGATGGTGGAAACCAATTGTCGACAAGGCAATAGCGCGCTATCCGCAAGTGACTCGTAATAAGAATTTTAAGCGTGACGCATTTAATGTTACCATTGGTATTGTGTGGCAGTGTTGTCTGACTATTGTACCGATGTACTTGGTTGTGCGCGGAAATCTGGGCTTTATTGTATCTGTTCTGATACTGATTGCGACAACTGTTATACTGAAATATACTTGGTATAAGCCGTTGTGCCGTGAGGAAGAAGAATATAATAAGTTGATGAAAGAAATAGGATTTGATAAAGAGTGTAATTAATATTATTTGTATAGAAAATGGGAATGTGTCAAAACTGAAACCTAGCAAAATATGGTATTATCAATGTTTGACACACCCCCATTTCTTTAATATTCTATCTTGTCTGTTTTAGAACTCCATGCTTCGAATGCTTTAATAGCTTCTTCGCGTAACATAACTTCAGAAGGAAGTTTTCTGTTTTCCGGTTTCAGTTCCAGTTCATCATAGATAAATGAATCATCGAAACCTATATTTTTTGCATCCGTTTTATTGTTGGCATAATACATCTTATCCAATCGTGCCCAATATATAGCACCCAAACACATAGGACAGGGTTCACAGGAGGTATAGATTTCATATCCGCTTAAGTCGAATGTTCCCAGCTTGGCAGCGGCGGCGCGTATGGCGCTTACTTCAGCGTGGGCGGTGGGGTCACACGAAGCGGTTACCCGGTTGACACCTGTTGCTATTATTTCTCCGTTTTTGGCGATGACGGCTCCGAAAGGTCCTCCTCCGTTTGCGACATTCTCAATGGAAAGCTCGATGGCTTTCCGCATAAGTTCTTTTTTAGTCATAGTTGCATCGGTGAAATTGGATTATACATAAGTCTCCAGAAATTTCACATGTTCGTTTACCGTTACATTTACTTCTTTAGTGGTAGCGGGGAAAAGTATAGACTCTCCTGCCTGAATTTCCAACGAATGACCTTCATTATCAGTTACCGTGCATGAACCTTCCATACAGATATAGATTACAAAAGAATCCAGTTCGCTGTAATCCATAGTCATATTTTCCGTCAGGTCGTATACAGAAGTGGTGAAGTAGGGGCAGGTTACCAATTCTATCGGTTTGTTTTGTTCCGGCGTATAGCTGGTGCGATAGTCTTCTTCCACTGTATAATCGATGGCATCTTTCGACAGTTCGGTATGCAATTCGCGTGTATTGCCATTCTTGTCTTTGCGGTTAAAATCATAGATACGGTAGGTTACATTGGATGTTTGTTGGATTTCTGCAATAAAGCATCCGGCACCAATGCTATGGATTCGTCCGGCAGGCAGGAAGAATACGTCTCCCGGCTGAACAGTATAGTCTGCCAAAGCATCACAAATTGTATTGTCTGCAATCATTGCTGCATATTCGTCAGGAGTGATTTTCTTTTTCAAACCGGAACGAAGATGAGCTTTGCCACCTGCATTATCGATTACATACCACATTTCTGTCTTTCCCATTGAGTTGTGGCGTTTTCTGGCAAGTTCGTCATCGGGGTGAACTTGTATGGAAAGATCATCGCATGCATCAATGAATTTGATAAGCAAAGGGAAATTATCTCCGAAACGTTGATAGTTGCTTTCACCTACTAATGCTCCTTTGTATTCTTTTACCATGTCACTCAGGTTTTTGCCTGCGTCTGTACCATTGGCAACTACTGATTCGTCGCCCGGAACATTCGAGATTTCCCAGCTTTCGCCTACTTGTGCCTGTTCGGTTGCAAGATGTTTGAACGGGATAATCTTTTCACCACCCCAGATGGTGGATTTTAGAATGGGGTTAAATTTTAATGGATACATAGGTATATATATTAAATGTTTTTAGGTTTGGATACAAAAATACGGAGATTCTACGACTTTACCCATAGAATCTCCGTAAAAATCACTAGCTATTTGTGTGTTTTCAAAAAAGTGTATTAGTAGTCTGTATTGTTAGGGTCGAAGTTAGTCCAACCGTCCAGCCAGTTGTCATTTATACCGAATGCCCCGATGTAGTCTACCTTATCAAATCCATTGTCTAATAGAGCATTGTCGAATGAAGCGGCAGTCAGTACCGGGCTATTTGCATTCGGCATATAATTTACACCGATGCCGCGTCCGTCTTTAAAGTTCAGTTCATTCATGTCGGCAAGTACTTTATTTCCTTTTTGTGCTTTGAAGAAGCTGGAAGAATAGGACTCCTGACCGGCATCGATAATAGTTTTGTTTACTGCATCATAAAGCACGTCATCATACACTTTGTTGGCATCCGAACCGGTGACTGTCATACCGGCAAACCAAATATTTTGCAAATTGATAATGCCCTCTTGTGCTTGTTCTACCGTGTTTCCTTTCTCGCCGTCAATAATCAAACCGACAGGATATCCCACTGCTACAGAATTGAAGCAATTCAAACGGCTGGAACGGCGGATTTGCATCGCTGACTGGAACTTCCCGAGAGCTGAACCGTTATTGGGGTTGAAGCTGCCGGCATTGATATAGCTTTCATCATTGGTAAATCCGGCATCACGTCCGAGCGGGCCGATAAAAGTAATGTTACTGAATACTGCCGTTGTATAGGGAGAAACCAGAGAACCATCGGCACAGTTGTCCGATTCAAATCCGTTTGATTGTGATGTATCGGCAATTCTCGGATCGCGGATAGACAAGCCATATTGTACTTTACCGGAGAATCCGTTGTCTGTGTCGAATTCGTCATCCCAACCATTATAGGCAACCAGATATTTACAGTTTACAGAACCGCCGAACCATTCATAAGAGTCATCGTTGGAATAAGAAACCTGCAAGTGGTCAATGGTAGTACCGCTACCGACCGAGCCGAACGTAATGCCGTTGATTTCCTTATCTTTCATAAAGGGATAACCGGCAAACTCCACACGTACATAGCGGATGATACCGGAATTGTCGGAGTCATCATCCCCTCCGTGTTTGGTACGGGGCCCCCCTTCAATCTGCTGATTCAGCACGCCTTGATTGTTCTTTGCCTTACCACAGATAATCAAACCGCCCCAATCACCGGGTTTGCGTTGTCCTTTCGGCATTTCAGAGGTAAATACGATAGGAGCATCCTGCTTTCCTTCGGCTATCAGTTTTCCGCCCGGTTCTATAATCAGGGCAGCTTGTGTGTCTTTATCACCTTTGATGACAGTTCCCGGTTCAATGGTCAATGTAGAACCTGCTCCCACATAAACCCATCCTTTCAACAGGTATGTACCTTTGGCAAGGGTCTGGGTTCCTTTGAATACAAATTCCTGGTCACCATTTCCTATTACTGTTCCTTTTTTGTTTTCAGACTTATCCTCATTGAACAACAAATGATCACACGTCTTGATTGAGCCTTCAGTTCCCCATACATAAGGTGTGTCCGTTGTCTCACCACCACTGTTTCCACCATTGTCGGGTTCGGAATCATCACTGCTGCAAGCAGCCAGGCTTCCCAGCATCATGGCCGAGAGAGCATAAGTCATAAACTTGTTTGTTTTCATTTTCATTTATTGGTTAGTTACTGAATGAAATATTTCTTGTTTTAAAAATTATAGCTTATGTTTACGTTGAAGCTGCGTCCCGGTTTAAACTGACGGGTTATTTGCTGCACTTCACCATTTTCTGTATTTTCAAATTGTTTGAAAGACACCTTTTCGGCCAGTACATCGCGGATAGCGGCTTTTACTTCCAGTTTGCCGAATTTCTTAGAGGCACTCAGGTCAATGGCATTACGTGGCATTTCATATGAGTCGGGCACACGTACTTCGTTGCCTGCGCTGCCCAGGCTGCGCCCTACACCGATAATGCGTTTACCGATGCGGTTGTAGAGTATGGCGGCATTCCATCCGTTTTTGGGCTGTTGATAGAAGAGTCCCGCGTTGACCAGGTAGGGCGATTGCCCTTGCATAGGACGGTCTTCTTCTTTAGAACCGGGTTCAAAATTTACGTTACTTTTTATCAGTGCACCATTCAGGCTGAGGCTGAAGTTTTTCATGCCGATGAAATCTAAGTTTTTGCGTATATCCACTTCTACGCCATAATTATCGGCTCCTTTGGCATTGATATAAGAATAAATCAAGTCAGTACCTCCGGCTACGGTATAAGTCCATTCTATCGGATTCTTGAATTTCTTATAAAATAATGATACGGAAATCAGCTCACCGTTACTGGGATAGTATTCATATCCCAAGTCAATATTATCAATATAAGCTGCTTTCAGGTCATAATTGCCTTGTACATTACTAGCCAAATCAAAGTCGTAATACACCGAAGAAGAGACTTCCCGGAATTCGGGACGGTTTACAGTACGCCCATACGACAATCTGAACTGGTGTTGCTCATTCAGACGATAGGCGGCATTAAGCGATGGAAAGAAATCATCGTAAGTGTAATAGACACTGGTCGGACTCTTTTCGTTCTTTTGTGTATTACTGATTAATTCCATTCGGCTGTGTTCGAAACGGACGCCTGCGTATATGTTCCACTTTCCGAAAGGAAGATTTACACCGGCATAGCCTGCTCCCAACATATTGTTCCCTTCATAATTATTTCGCCAGTCCACTTGCTCCAGCAGGTATAATTTATCTTCTCCGTAATTTTTGTCCTGCATCAATTCGTCAGGCACATTCATCACACGGTAATTACTAGGTAAACCGTTCTTCCAACTGTAAATGAAGAGGCGCGTATTGTATTCACGTGTACGGTACTCCGTATATCCTCCCATCTTGAGTGTGGGAGTGAAATCACCGAATGCGAAATCATGCTGATAATTGATGTTGGCCGACAGGATGTGTTCATTCAGACGCGAGAACTCACGATTGATTTCATTCAGATTCTCTACTTCCAATTGATTGGTATCTGTGTTCAGTACCGTGTTGTACCGGCGGCGGTCGGGCATATTCCGGTTGGCATAAGAATATCCGGCACTCCAATCCAGTTTATCCGTGTCACTCCATGTATGTTTTCCCGTAAACTGTCCGCTGTAGGTGGTACGGCTCTGGTAGTAATACTCTGCACTCTCTTCATAATCGCTCTGTGCATCCGTTCCCTTGCGATAAGTATAGCGGTCTTTTCCCAATTGGTTGAAGATATTCTTGAATTCATAACGGTTATTTCCGCTTGCCGGCACATAAGTGAGGTTCAACATGGCTCCCACACGTACATTGTGATTATATTGGTCATCCACTCCCTTGCGCAAATAGTTGGAACGGTCATGAGTGATGTCATAGGCACCATACAGATTATTATCCATATTCAGATATGTTTTGTAGGTATTGCTATAATTTACGGCTCCCAGCATAGCTAAAGTGCGACCGCTTTCACTCACCCAGCGATGGGCGATGTTCATGCTCAGGCTGAGGTCGGCAATAGGCTTGCGGTTCTTTATGCTCCAATCATTATTCAGTCCGTTGTTGAGCAAGTCGTAACCATTATTCATCGGTCTCAGTGTCGCGTTGATACCGCCATTCAAGCTACGCAATCCGTTGTCGAATCCCAAAAAGTCCGTACCGCTTCCTTTATTGTATTGAAAGTTTTTAAAATGAGTCTGATCATTCATGCTTCCTCCTACTGAGATGTTAAACAAGTTACTGTTCGGAACATCCTTGGTATTAACTAAAATAAAGCCGCCACTGAAATCGGCAGGATATTCGGGAGCCGGAGATTTTACAACCAGCATATTGTCCAGTTGTGAGGAAGGAATAATATCGAAGGAGAAGGCGCGTGCGTCGGCTTCCGAACTGGGCACGGCACTATTGTTTATCCACACATTGTTGTAACGTTGCGAAAGGCCGCGTACCATTACGAACTTTTCTTCAATGATACTGATGCCCGGCACACGGCGAATCACTTCGGAAGCATCCTTGTCTTGTGTCTTGGTAATTTGTTGTGCGGAGACACCGGTTTGCATCACCAGACTGGTGCGTTGCCGGGTAATCAGGGCATTTTCTGTATTCTTCTTGGCTTCTGCCACTACCACAACTTCTCCCAGTTGCTGGTTATCAGGTGCTAATGTTATATTTATTTCTGACATGCCATTGACAGATACCTCTAAAGTCAATGTTTTATAAGAAACATACGATACCATCAGTTTATATGTTCCGTTTCTTAATCCGGCCAGTTCGAAGTTACCGTCCAAATCAGTGATTGCTCCTGTAGTAGTGCCGCTTATTTGTATTACTGCACCGATTAGTGGTTCATTTGTCACTTTATCGGTCACGCTTCCTCGTAATACAGCCGCTTGAATAGATATGGCCAGGAATAAGAAAATGATTATAAGGCCAAACTCTCTCTTCTTTGTATTCATCATTCTTTAGCTTGTTTTTTAATTCAGTGCAAAGGTCGGTTGTCGGTATTACATGAATGATACAGCTGCGTAATACTTTCTTTTCAAATGTATTTTAATACTGTTTCATTGTCTATTGAAGAGAAAGAAGTTAACTTTGCACGAAAATTATAATTCAATATTCTACTATTATGAGAAGTTTTGCATCCGACAACAATTCCAGTGTACATCCTCAAGTAATGGAAGCACTGATGGCGGCAAACACAAACCATGCTTTCGGTTATGGTGATGACCCTTGGACAGAAGAGGCAACCCGAAAAGTAAAAGAACAGTTTACACATCCGTGTGAACCGTTGTTCGTCTTTAATGGAACAGGTAGCAATACGATGGCATTGCAACTGATGACTCGCCCTTATCATGTTATATTTTGTGCCGACACTGCACATATTGCAGTAGATGAATGTGGAGCGCCAAGCAAGGCGACCGGATGCTTCATGCGCACTATCTCCACTCCCGATGGAAAACTGACACCTGAACTCCTGAAACCTTATATGATTAATTTTGGTGTGGAACACCATTCTCAACCGGGAGCAGTTTATATCAGCCAATGTACAGAACTCGGCACTGTTTATACTCCTGCCGAAGTACGCGCTTTGACAACGTTTGCACACGAACACGGTTTGTTACTGCACATGGACGGTGCACGCATCTCCAATGCTGCCGCAGCATTGGGAGTCAGTTTGGATGAGATATCGGGAGCTTGCGGAGTAGACACCCTGACTTTGGGGGGGACAAAGAATGGTCTGATGGGGGCTGAGTGTGTGGTGGTTTTTAATCCGGACCTGATGAAAGAAGCCCGTTATGCCCGTAAGCAGGCTTGTCAGTTGGCAAGTAAGATGAGGTATATATCTTGCCAATTCACTGCTTTCCTGACTGATAACTTATGGTTACGGTGTGCCCGACACGCCAATGAAATGGCTGCAAAACTTTCTGATGCCTTGCAAGCCATGCCGGATGTAACGTTTACCCAGCCGGTGGAAAGTAACCAGTTATTCTTTATTATGCCTCGTGAGAAAGAGGATAAGTTGCAGGAGTTTTATCATTTTTATTTTTGGAATGATGCAATGAATGAGATGCGTTTAGTCACTTCTTGGGACACAACGGACGAAGATATTGATTCACTTATCGAACGTATTAAATCGTTATAGACAATAACAGAACGTTTCGTTCGGGTTTGTAATCCAAACACGTATTAGCGTATATTCAAATGATGCGCTAATACGTGTTTTGTTTTTAGTTGTCGATTGTTATAATGCGGTTTTATTTGAGACAAAAGACTTTCTATGTATATGCTTTTCCAAATGCTGTCCGCATAGGACTTTCATATAAGTTCTTCTTTTCAAAAATCTTGCATATCCTTTTTTTCTCTCTCTTTCAACTTATTAAAACAAAATTAGAGTCGGTTGAAATGTGAATGAAATTTAATGAATACCTTCTTTGATAGAAAAGTGATAATATAAATAATTGGAAATGAGGATATTTACGATGATTGGAAATTTTAACTAAAAGTGTATCTCTTAGTAAGAGATCTACCATTCCGCTGCAAAAATAAGCAAAGTTTTGAGAATTAGTACACTTTTACGCAAAAAAAATGGGTGTGAGCTCGAAAAAAGATTTTATTTTTTCATTCTTTAGCATTCTAAAAGTTAAAAAACAGTTCTTAATATATTGATAATCTGATGCTTTACTTAGGTCGGTGTATCTCTTACTAAGAGATGCACAGAACGCAACCTCTTTTTAAGGGTTTGAAAAGTGAGTAATTATCTGAAATAGAGACAATAAAAAGAAACTACAATGGACTACCTGTTTCTACACCGCGACAAGCGCACTTTTACTTCCGAAAGGCAGAAGAATCTGCTCTTCCGGGCTGCCCGGCTTTATTGGGAGCAGAAGTATGCGGACAACGAAGTGGTTCCGAAAAGGAAAGTCGATTGTGAGCTATATAAATATGTATTGTATTATTTGGAAGTGCGCCAAGTGTTTCTTGACCCGAAGCTCTCACTGAAGAAGCTGAGCGATATGATTGAAACGAACCAGACTTATCTGTCGAACGTGGTCAACCGCTACTTCGGTTGCCATCTGAAAGAGTTGGTGAACACGTATCGGGTGGAATATGCCAAGGAACTGCTCCGTTCGGGCAAGTGTCCGCCGGAGGAGCTGCCTCAACGCTGCGGGTTTCTGTCGCGAAGTGCGTTTTATGCTGCTTTTAAAAAGGTGACGGGCGTTTCTCCCCAACGTTATATGAAATATGGACAGAGGGAAAAACTCTCGGAACCAACAGAATATGTATAACCAATTTTAGTTTTTTAAATTTATAAATTTAAAGTTTTTCTATTATGAACAAAAAGTTTTTAAGTGCAATCCTGTTCGGAGCCTTGATGGTTACCTCGACAGGAACATTTGTGTCTTGTAAGGATTACGACGATGATATCGACGAAATCAACGGCAAGATTGACAAGATTGAAACCACACTGTCTGAATTGGAGTCAAAGATTGGCGACAAGGGTGTGACCAGTGTGACTTTCGACGAAAAGACAGGTGTATTGACTGTAGTTGACGGTACGGGTACAAAAACGTATACCATCAAGACTACTGCCCCCGATGTAGATGAAGTAACCATTACAGTAGATGGTAAAGACCTGAAAGTAAATGGTAAAGTTGTCGGTCAGGTAGGTGACACCGTAGAAGTAAAAGACGGTGAATTGATAATCAATGGTAAGGCTACCGGAATGAAAGTGGGTCAATATGCTATCTTGACCGATAATTCTAACGGTGTGGTAACTATTACTTTGCCGGATGCAAACGGAACGTTACAGACTATCAAGTTGCCTACAGCATTGGCTGCTATTACCGGAATTGAAATTATGAAAACTAGCGATTATACTCTGCCTTGGGGTAAAGCTACATCTGCTAATAGCAATTGGGCCGGTCCTAAAGGAGCAATTGCCAAAGATCAATTATTGGTAGGTACACCTAGCTCTTTAGTGGTTCGTGTTACTCCTGCTTCTTATGATTTGTCGGCAGCAGCTATTAAGTTGATTGCCAGCGATGGCGAAACAGAGGCTCCTGCAACTATTTCAGCTACTCCGTATGAAGGTATCATAACTAAGGCTGCTTCGGCTAATGGTCTATGGGTATTGGATATAGAACCTAATAGCACGGTTACTGCAAGTAATATTGCCAAAGCATTTCAATATAAAGGTAGTGATATAGCTTATGCTGTTCAGGTAGATGGTAACATTTTGACTAGTTATGACACAAAAGTGGCACCGACAGCAGCTGTGACTAACAAGGAGGTTAATGCATTGTATACAAATGGTGCATTGGTAGCTACCGCTAGTGGATTCTCTAATCCACCTGCTGTTGTAACAGTACCTTATGGAAAAGAGGTTACTTTCTCAGTGGATAATATGGAATCGGAAGAAATTACTCCTTCTACAACTCCTAAGACATATAAAATCAAAGAACAGACAGAAGTAGCTTATGATGCTTATCTGACTACTAGTACCCCTACTACATTGGCAAATAAGGGAATTACTATCAATGGTAAAACTATGACTATCTCTTCTACTGCCGCTGCAGCCGGAGCTAAGAATATTTCTTTGACAGTAAATTATGTGAAGTTTGACGGTACTACTGCGGCTACAGTTGATTTTACTGTAAACTTTGAAGGAACAGAAGTTGACCCTGAAACTCCGGTATCTGAAGTAACTTACAAAGCAATGGATACTCCGGGTAAGATTATTATCGATTTGGGTACTGCTCTGACCGGAATGTCAACTGCTGATGCTGCCAAAGTTGCTGCTGCTCGTATGAAATGGACAGTAGCTGATGATAAAGCTGCTAAATTTATCTATGCTTCTCCTACTGTGAAGTATTATAAAGATTTGAAGGCAGACGGTACAGATGGTAAAACAGAAGTAACTCCAACTGCAGAAAATATCAAGACTGTTAAGTATGCAGTAATTCAGAATGGTTCATATCAAACAACTGCCGAAGCAGGTTCTTATACTTTGAACTTGACATTGACAGATGTTGATGGTAATGAGTTTAAGAAAGTAGCTGCTCCTGTTAAGGTTACATTGCCTGCATTTGATGAACTTTTGTCTAAGAGTAAAGCATTTACAGACAATGTACTGACAGCTCTTCTGAGTGGCACCGGTTCTAATGTGAAGAAGTATAACATGACCAATGCTTATAATAAAGTTGCAGATGATTTCGATTGGGCAAATATTAAGTTTGAACCTCAAAAGGCAGCAGATGGCACTGCTTTGGCTACTTGTACAACTGGTGCAACTCCAACTCTTGAAGCCACAGGTGTTATTGCTGATAATAAGGTTAAACAGAATGTAACTGTTAAGGGTAATTACTTTATTGGTGGAACAGCAAATACAAAACTGAAAGTTGAAATACCTTCATTTGAAGTTAAGTTTGTATCACCGTTTGCCGACGCTGCATTCTTATTTTATAAAGAAAACGCTGTGGTAACTCCTATAGCTGTTACATTAGCAGATGATGGTAAGAATGCTAATACAGGTACATATACTATTGCAAAGAGAACAGGTGCAGGGACTAGTGCTAATAAGTATAACGGCTTGTCTTTGAAAGCAAGTAACTCTGAAAAAGAATTCAATAGTTCTATCGATTTGTTCGGAACGACAAGCGCTTCTTATACTTTTAAAGTTAAAGATGCCGGTAATGGTAAAGCCGCAATAGATGCTACTAATGGACTGAAGTTGGAAGATATGCCTATGGGTGTTGGTGTTTATGAAACTACTATTGAAGTAACCATCACAGACCTTAATGGTATTAAGACAGTAGTTAATATACCTATTAAAGTACAGTAAATTGTAGGTTTCAGTAAATAATAGTTTTACAGCTATTATCTAGCTTATAATTAAAGTAGGAGTGAACGACTATCGTTTTCTCCTACTTTCTTTTTATCCATCATTCCTCCTCCATTTCCTTGTCTTTTTCGGATAATACCTTTAATTTTACCGTCAAATTTTAAAATTCAATCAAATAATTTATGTTAGACACCCTTCTTTTAATCGGCGGTTTAGCCCTTATATTGCTGGGAGCAAACGGCCTGACTGACGGCTCGGCAGCCGTTGCCAAGCGTTTTCGTATTTCCGACCTCGTAATCGGTCTCACCATCGTGGCTTTCGGTACTTCCGCACCCGAGTTGGTAATCAGTGTACTTTCTGCTTTAAACGGAAGTGCAGAGATGGCTATCGGTAATGTGGTGGGTAGTAATACATTCAATGCTTTGATGATTATCGGTTGCACGGCGGTGGTACTACCCATCAAAGTTGGTGAGGGAACAATGAGCAAAGAAATACCGCTGGTGATTCTTTCTTCGCTGGTACTTTTCTTTTGTGCCAATGATGTGATGCTCGATCAAGGCAATGAAAATATAATCGGGCGGATTGACGGACTTATTCTGCTCGCTTTCTTTCTTATTTTCTTGCGATATACATTTGCCATTGCACGAAACGGAGGCGAAGAAGTGGGAGAAGAACAGAAGATTAAAGAGATGCCTGTATGGAAATCTGTTCTTTTTATAGTGGGCGGACTGGCAGGTCTCATCTTTGGCGGGCAACTCTTTGTTGAAGGAGCAAGCGGTATTGCCCGGTCGCTGGGTGTCAGCGAATCTGTTATAGGATTGACTTTGGTGGCAGGAGGTACTTCGTTGCCCGAGCTGGCCACATCTGTTACGGCTGCATTGAAGAAGAATCCGGGTATTGCCATCGGAAATGTGATAGGTAGCAATCTGTTTAATATATTCTTTGTGTTGGGATGTAGCGCAACTATTTCACCTTTGCCGATGGGTGGCATCAATAATCTTGACTTGACAGTGATGATTGCTTCCGCACTGCTGTTGTGGCTGGTGGGATGGTTCTTCAAAAAACGTACCATTACACGCCCTGAAGGGGTGTTGATGATGGTGTGTTATGTGGCTTATACGGCCTATCTTATTGCCCAACAATGAAAAAAGGTGTGAAAATCACCTCTTTTTAAATTAAAAACAGCTATCTTTACCGCCTGAATTTTTATAAAAATCGAACATGGCTATTACCATTAAGAAAGTCAGTACCCAAAAGGAACTAAAAACATTTATACGTTTTAATTACGAGTTATATAAGGATAATCCCTATTCCGTACCCGATTTGTACGATGATATGCTGAATACGTTCAGCCCGAAGAAGAATGCTGCTTTTGAGTTTTGCGAGGCTGTTTACTTTTTGGCCTATAAAGATGATAAAGTGGTGGGACGTATTGCCGGAATTATCAATCATCGTGCCAATGAAACATGGCAGAAAAAGGAAGTGCGTTTTGGATGGATTGATTTTCTGGATGATATAGAAATATCACGTGCACTGCTGGATGCTGTGTCTGAATGGGGAAAGTCGAAGGGCATGGATACTATTCAAGGACCTTTGGGCTTTACTGATTTTGACGCGGAAGGAATGTTGATTGAAGGCTTTGACCAGTTGAGCACAATGGCAACTATTTATAATTATCCTTATTACCCGCAACATATGGAAAAGTTGGGATTTGAGAAAGATGCCGACTGGGTGGAGTATAAGATATATGTGCCTGATGCTATTCCCGACAAGCATAAGCGTATCAGCGATTTGATTCAGCGTAAGTTTAATCTGAAGATTAAGAAATATACATCGGGTAAAAAGATTGCTGCCGAATACGGTCAGGCTATTTTTGAGCTGATGAATGAGGCATATGCGCCCCTTTATGGATTTTCGGCATTGTCACAAGGACAGATTGACCAGTATATCAAGATGTATCTGCCTATCGTGGATTTGCGTATGGTGACTCTGATTACGGATGCCGACGATAAACTCATTGCTGTGGGTATTTCAATGCCTTCTTTGTCTGAAGCATTGCAAAAGGCAAAAGGACGTTTGCTGCCTATGGGATGGTATCACTTGATGAAGGTGCTGTTTATGCATAAATATCCTCCCATGCTCGATTTACTGTTGGTGGCTGTGAAGCCTGAGTACCAAAACAAAGGGGTGAATGCTTTGTTATTCTCCGACCTGATTCCTGTGTATCAGCAATTGGGGTTCAAGTA
>OLNL01001148.1_pt1 | contig 25781 bp, 17 predicted proteins | sample 1672181 | NCBI WGS metagenome assembly OLNL01 (sample SAMEA3136656, study PRJEB25190) | human gut metagenome | biome: human gut; feature: human-associated habitat; material: faeces | place: Austria | collected 2013
GGATACCTCTTACCCGTTCACCGCCGCATTACCTGGTGCTCCACTTTGTGCTCAAGCGTGATACCGAATTGTCGGTGTGACGTGATCGGTTGACTTTCGTCAACGCAATTTGAAAGGCTCCGACGGTATTATCCGTCGGAGCCTTTCGTCGTATGAATCCGGTGCTTGTTTTTCGGCTTCGTCTCAGTGCCTGAAATGGCTGAAGAACTCGATGGTCTCGGGATCCTGCGACTCGTCCATCACCTCAGCGGGTGTGCCGTTCTCGGCGATGACGCCGTGACGGAGCAGTACGATGCGGTCGGCCGCTTCGTGGGCGAAGCTCATTTCGTGCGTGGCCATGAGGATTGTGGTGCCTTGGGCCTTTAACTCGGCAACCATGTTGAGCACTTCGCCGACCAGCATCGGATCAAGAGCGGATGTGATCTCGTCAAGCAGCAGCAGTTCCGGGTCGGTCATCAGTGCGCGCGCAATCGCCACGCGCTGCTGCTGGCCGCCAGAGAGCTGATCGGGGTAGGCACTGGCTTTATCGCGCATGCCGATGCGTTCAAGCAGTTCCATAGCGCGGGTTTCGGCGCGATCCTTGCTCCAGTGGTGAACCTTGATTGCGGCAAGGGTCACGTTCCTGAGCACCGACATGTGGGGGAAGAGGTTGAACTGCTGGAACACCACGCCGATACGTGCGCGAATCTTGTCCTGGTCGGCACGCGGGTCGGTGATATCGGTATTGCCCAGCCAAATCTGGCCGTCATCGACCTGTTCAAGCAGGTTGACGCATTTCATCAATGTGGATTTGCCTGAACCGGAAGGCCCCAGCAAAGCCACCACCTCATGTTGGTGAATGTCAAAGGAAATGCCACGCAGCACCTGCGTGTTTCCAAAGGATTTGCGCACGTCATCAAGACGCAGCACCGTCTTGTTGCTCACGGGGGAGTCACTCGCCTCGGTGGTGATATTGGTCATTTCGCTCATACCGTTCCTCCGCTGAGTTCGCGCTTACGCAGACGTTCCGTGTACCAGTCGTTCAGCAGGATGAACGGCACGCTCATCAGGATGAACAGCAGGCTGGCGACCACATACGGCGTGAAGTTGTAGGTGCTGGCCACGTCGATCTGTGCGGCGCGCACGGCATCCACCGCACCCAGCACGGAAATCAGGCCGACGTCCTTTTGCATGGAGATGAAGTCATTCATCAGTGCGGGCGCCACTTTGCGCAATGCCTGAGGAATGACGATCAGTCGGGTCGTCTGGCCGGAGGTCAGGCCCAACGAGCGGGCCGAGGCTCGCTGAGAAGGATGTACGTCGTTAAAACCGGCACGCAGCACCTCGGAGACGTAGGCGCTGTATCCCATTACCACTGCAATGGTGCCGAGTACCGAGGGATCGATACGGCCGAACAAGCCTAGGCCGGGAATGCCGAAACCGATTAGATACAGCACGACGATAATAGGCACGCCGCGCATCACAGTCGTGTAGATCAATGCCAGGATACGCAGCGGGAACAGAATAGGGGAGCGGCTGGTGCGCACCAGCGCGATCAGCGTGCTCAGAATCGCCACGCCGACCACTGCGACGAGCAGAACGCGGATGTTGAGCCATAGGCCGTCAAGCACATGGGGAAACGATTTGACGAAGTATTCGCCGGAGAAGAAGGTCTCCTTGACTCGTGGCCAGCCGGGGGAGAGCTTCAAGCCGATGACGATGACCACCACGAACACAATGGTGCTGATCAGACTGGTAATCGTCGATTGAATTTGCTGATGAACACGATATTGGCGTCGTTCGAGCTCGACCTGACTTACCTCGTGTCCGTCAGGGGCATTGTGCTGCCTGGTTTCGGTTGGTGCTGCGGTCATGTGATGAATGTCGCTCGCTTCCTGAATGCCGGGATGGCCGGGTGCCACAGGAAAATTCCCGCAGCGCCCGGCCAAGGTGTTGTGACCTTATGATGTAAGCCTACTTCACTTACTTCTTCAGTTCGGTCAGGTCGGTGGTGTACTCGGCCAGCCACTTGTCCTGAAGCTTCTTGATGGTGCCGTCGGCGTTCAGGTCATCCACTGCCTTGGTCACGGCTGCAGTCAGCTTGGAATCCTTCGGCAGCACGATGCCCATGCCGCTCTTGTCTTCGGAGTCAGGCAGACGGCCGAGCACCTTGGCGTCCTTGACCTGCTCGGACTGCACCATGTACACGCATTCCACGGTGCTGGTGACCAGTGCGTCGATCTGACCGGCGTCAAGTGCCTGAGCCAGTGCGGCATCATCATTGAACGTCTGGATGTCGTCCTTGATGTTCGCCTTGGCGTAGTCGTAGGCAAGGGTGCCGACCATGACGCCCACGGTCGCATCCTTCAGATCGGATACCTTGGTGGCGTTGGCGAACTTGCTGTCTTTCTTGACCACGACGGACTGGCTGTCGTTGTAGTAGCTGGACGAGAAGTCAACGGCCTTCTTGCGCTCGTCGGTGATGCCGAACTGCTGGATGTTGAAATCCCAGTCCTTGGCGCCGGGAGCGATGGCGGTGTCGAATGCGGTGCGGGTCCACACCACGTCGCTCTTCTTGAAACCGAGCTTGTCGGCCACTGCGTAGGCGACGGCCGCCTCGTAGCCCTCACCGCTTTCCGGCTTGTCGTTCATAACCCATGGCTCGTAGGCCGGCTGTCCGGTGGCGATGGTCAGCTTGCCCGGCTTGTACGTCTGCTGGGTGATGTCGTCCGAATCGGTGGAATTGGATGCGGTGGACTGGCCGGAACCGCAGGCTGCGGTGAACGACAGAGCCAGGATGCTGACGGTGGCCGCAATGGTACGGACGATGTGTCGCTTATTGAACATGGGTTTCCTCTCCTCAAGTGTTCGTCATGCACACGGTTCAAACCGTGCTTGATGCATTCGCGCCAATTGTATGGCTATTGGGTTACAAAACATCGATATTTTCGGATGCTGGCTATCGCCATTGCTTATGGCCGACTAGAGCCGCGCAATCTGGCGCGTAAGCGGACGGATATCTCATATTGGCGCAGAGCGAAATGGCGTTCACTGTTCGAGTGTGAAGCCGTCGAATACGAATCCCGGACTGACCACACAGGAGACCAGCGCATCGCCCTGGCCTGGCACTGTGCGCTGCCAGACGCCAGCCGGTACGACCGCATGTCCCGATACGGTTACGTCGGCCTGATCGGTGGTGATGCCGGAACCCAAGGTGATTACGGTTCGCTTGGATTCGTCGGATTCCGGAGTCTCGTCGCTGCCGCCGAGCTCCAGTTTGACCGATGCCGGGCCATGCCACAGCCAGACCTCATCCGCATCGACCTTATGCCAGGCGCTGGCATCTCCCTCGGGCAGCAGGAAGTAAATCAGTGACGATAGCGGTCGGCTTGAGGCCTCATCCGTGTGCGGGGATTGCCAGTCACGCGTGTACCAGCCGCCTTCGGGGTGGGTTTCCAGTCCAAGGCGTTCCACTATGGACCGGGCGTATGGACTCATGTCTTGCAAAGCGACGCTCATAATGAGATCTCCTGTTCTTGGCGGGTTTGCTGGTTTTTGGCTTCTTGATATCAGGTCAGGTCAGCGGTGTCACCAGGCGTTGTTGTAGGCTTCGCGCCCGGATATCACCGTGGCTCGGTTCGTGCCTGCGCCGTGCCTCACCAGTGTTTCCAGCGTTTCTTCGATGCCGGCCGGAGATGATGTGTCGACGGGGATGTCGAAGAACGCGAAATCAGCCAATGCGCCCGCGTTGATTTGTCCAATGCGGTTGCGGCCCACGTGCATGCCCATGGAGGCGGCGCCGCCCAGCGTCATCATACGAATCAGGCGATGTGTCAGATCGTCGCTGGCATAGCCTTGTTCGCGGGCCAGGTCGTAAAGCATCGACACATCATCAAGCAGATCGAGGGTCGGCGTGCTGGAGAGCGAATCGGTGCCCACGCTTACCAGATTGCCTTCCTCGAGGTATTCGCGCACCGGTGCATCTTTGCCGGTGTTGGTAATGCGATTCGATCGGGGGCACAAGGCCACGCCCACGCCGCGCTGACGTAGAATACGCCGATCCTCGCCATTGGCCCACACGCCGTGTGCAATGTGCACATCCGGTCCAAGCGAGCCAAGCTGATCGACGAACTGGATGGCGGAGGCGCCTTTGCCCACTTCCTTGAGCTGCCGGTAGCTTTCCCAATCGTGGTCACTCCAGTCGGCCGCCGAATAAGTGGTGAGCACCGGCGGATAAGTGCCGGCCTCGAGCGGGGTCTCCGCCAGATGGATATGCAGTCGCATGTTCAGCTGACGAGCAATGTCTGGAAGATCAACGAACGGTTCGGACTCCAGCGTATACGGAGCATGCGGGCTGATGCCGAGGTTTGGCAGCTGCTCCTCGTTCATCCGGCGCAACTGCCGGATGAGCTCAGTGCGGCCCTTTTCCATCCATTCGGCGTTGTGCCAGCCCATTACCTCCCAATAAGCGATGCCGTGCATGCCCTGCGAAGCCAGCGCGCCGGCGGCGTCCAAATCGGTGACGATGTCTGCGGCGGCCGTCGTTCCCGATTCGACCATCTGGCGAGCGCCGTCCTCGGCCCACTGCTTCCATGGCTGGGTCTTCTGCGCCTCGGCGTACACCTCGTTGAATGCCAGTTCCCAGGCGCGGAACCGATCGTAGGTGCCTTGCCCGACCTGCACCATGCCGCTGTACTGCAGATGAGTGTGCGCGTTGATCAATCCGGGGGTGAGCACCCCATCCCAATGCCGTTCATGGATGGTGCCGTGAGCCGTCATTTCCTGCTTCAGCGCCTTCAGCACCCAGCGGCGTTTACCTACATGAACCACGCGGTCGCCATGTATGGCAACTGCGCCATCGATGATGACGGGGCCCGTCACGGGGATGATGAGTTTGGCGGAATACAGTGTCACATCATCGATAAGCTCGGTATCGACGGTCGGCCAGGTGTTGTCGGTCATATTCTCCTCGCTGCGTTGTGTTCGGTGCCGTGTCTATGGCTATCGGTCGGCGTTCTCTCGGTCGTTTTCCGCGAATCTGGTCAGTCGCCAATTGTAGCCGTTGTCCTCCACGGCATGGCTGGCTCGGTATCCGCGCGCCTTGAGCGCGCTGGCGGCGATGCGCTGGTCGGTCGCTGCGTCAAGTCTGATAAGCGTGTGATCCAGTGTGCCTCGATGTTCCAGAAGATATGCGACGGCGCTGGCCTGTACGGCGAAGCTCAGATCCATGATCTCGATTGGATTGCCGCCTCCCACCGTGTAGTTCACGCCATCGCCGTCGGCGATTAGCGTGAGCGTTGGTCCGTCGGGAACATTGAGTTGCACGGTGTCCCTGTTGACCTGTGGGGTGAAGTCGCTTACCTCGTCCAAGGCGATTTCGTTGGCGATGCCGCCGATCACTGCGAGCGCCGCGCCCTCGTGCATTGCGCGCATGTGCTCAAGTGTGACCGTATGTCTCACGCCAGTGGCGGACACCACCATATCCGCGCAAGGGAGTGCCTCGTCAATGTCTTGTGCGGCGAAGCCGTCGAACACCGCTTTGAGTGAAGCCACTGGATCGATATCGCAGATGGTGACTTCGGCGCCAAGCGCGCGAATGCGCCGTGCGAAGCCTTGGCCGACCGGGCCGTAGCCGATGACGGTGACGTTCTTACCGTCGAATGCATGCTCGCCGAGAATGCGCTGCATGGTGGTCACGCATGTCTCCCCAGTGCCGTGGGCGTTGTCGAATCCGGTTTTCAGCACACTGTCGTTAACGGCTACGACCGGGTAGGTGAGGGCTCCCGCTTCCTGCATCTGCTGGAACGCGCGTACGCCGCTGGTCGTTTCCTCGGCCACTCCAATGAGGTTCGCCGTGAGTTCGGTGCGTTCGAGCGAAGCGAGACGGGCGAAGCTGGCACCATCGTCGATGATGATGTCCGGCTGTATTTCGTCCAGCAAGTGCAGGGCCGCCTCGTGCGCCTGTTCCGCGGTCCAGTCTCGGCTGGATTCGACCGTGATTCCTTCCCGGCGCAGCTGTTCCGCCACTCGGGGATCCGTGGAATCCGGGCCGCAATATACGCCGACGATTGCGCCGGCGGCCTTAAGCTTGCGCAGCAGAATCGCGGTCTTTGGCTCCAGTATCAGACAGACGGCAATACGAATGCCTGAGAAATCGACGCGAGTGGTGAGGCTATCCATGGTGTCGCGTAATACCGGCATGTGCTGTTCCGCGTACTCCATTGCCTCCAGTCCGCTTGCCTTGCGCATATCGGTGATGGAATCGATGCTTTGTGTGCCGTCGCATAGGAATTCCTCGCTGTGCCCGTCGGTCATCGTGGCATCTTCGACGGTCATGCCCCATTGCTGGGCCTGAGACTTGATTTCGGCATGCTTCTGCGGCTCCGGAATCGCGAGTCGGGCTCCTGCCAGTGATCGATTCGTCTTCTGGGATCGGGCTGCCGCCCACGCTGCAAAATCGCTGTCTGCTGTAATGCTTTTCTTCATATTCCCCATGGTACGCATGCATGCCGCTGCTCCGCCGCTGCGCGTGTGGCGTGGGTGAAGAGCGTGCTTGGGCGCGTTGCGTGCGTCGACTTCGGCAGTTTCGAACAGGCATGTTGCATCGAACAAATGTTCGACTGTGTTGATATGCTGGTCGGGCCAGCGGTGGTAAGGAGGTGATGGCGATGGGCAGCGGAACGGTATCGACGCAACGCGAGCATACCTATATTGCCATTGATCTCAAGTCCTTCTATGCCTCGGTGGAGTGCGTGGCGCGCGGACTCGACCCGTTGACCACGCATCTGGTGGTGGCCGATGAAACCCGCACCGATAAGACAATATGTTTGGCGGTCTCACCCTCGCTGAAGAACTATGGCATTCCCGGTCGTGCGCGGCTATTCGAGGTAAAACAGCGCCTGAATGGAGTCAACATCGAGCGCGCGGTCCATGCTCCCGGCGGCCGATTAATCGGGGGGTCCTGCGATGCATGCGACCTGGAACGCTCGCCGGGACTCAAAGCCTCGATGGTCATCGCCAAACCTCGCATGGCGCACTATCTGGAAATCAGCGGGCAAATATATGGCATCTACCTCAAATACGCCGCACCCGAGCACATCCATGTCTACTCGATTGACGAGGTGTTCATCGACGCCACGCCATATCTGCGCTCGCTGGGTATGGGGCCGCATGCGATGGCGCGAACCATCGTGCGCGAAATCCTCACCAAAACCGGCATCACCGCCACTGCCGGCATCGGCTCCAACATGTATCTGGCCAAAGTCGCCATGGATATCGTCGCCAAGCACATGCCCGCCGACAAGGACGGCGTGCGCGTGGCCGAACTGAATGAAATGTCATATCGTCGGCTGCTTTGGGATCATCGTCCGCTCACCGATTTTTGGCGGGTTGGGCGCGGCTATGCCAAGAAGCTCGAGCATGCCGGACTGATGACCATGGGCGATATCGCCCGATGCTCGGTGGGTCGTGCTTCGGATTACTACAACGAAGACCTGCTGTATCGCATGTTCGGTGTCAATGCCGAACTGCTCATCGACCATGCGTGGGGCTGGGAGCCGTGCGAAATCGCGGATATCCGATCCTATGAGCCAGGTGCGCACAGCATTAGCAGTGGGCAGGTGCTCACCGGCCCCGCCGACTATGCCACGGCCCGGCTGATCACCAAGGAGATGGCCGATGCGCTGGCCCTCGATCTGGTCGATAAAAGCGTGCTGACGAACCGACTGACGCTCGCCGTCGGCTATGACATCGGCAGTCTTGATTCGTCAAAGCTCGATTCGTGCGCTGATTATGCGATGAAACGTGCCGCTGAGCGGGCAGCGAAAAGCTATCAAGGGCCGGTGACCATCGACCGATTTGGGCGCAAGGTGGCCAAGAGCGCGGTCGGGTCGATTGGTTTGGGTGATTTCACCTCGTCGTCGGCACGTATTCGTGAGGCTATGACGATGTTGTACGAGCGCATTGTGGATTCACGCTTGCTTGTGAGGCGGTTGACCGTCATCGCCGATGATGTGGCCACTCCGGAGGAGCTGGCCGCCGGCAAACGCTATGAACAGCTCGACTTGTTCGGTGATGACGGGGCCCAATCGTATGGATCCGATTCCACCAGCGAAAAAGATGGAGAGCATGATATCCAGCGTGCGCTGCTGGATGTGAAACGTAAATTCGGCCGCAACGCCGTCATCAAAGCCATGGACATGGAAGACGGTGCCACCGGTCAGGACCGCAACCGTCAGATCGGAGGCCATCGCGCATGACCCTGCAAGAGACCCGTGCGTACGACGACATCATCAACCTGCCACACCATCAGTCGCGCAAGCATCCGCACATGTCCCGCCACCAGCGGGCCGCGCAGTTCATGCCGTTCGCGGCCCTGACCGGCTACAACCAAGTCATCGAGCAAACAGCAAAAAACGCCGAAACCGCCATCGCTCAGGCCGAAGCCCAAGGCGATACCGATTTCGGCGCTTGACAATCGCTCTCGTTGGAGGAAGTCTCAGATTCGTCAGCCTACGTGACGTTCGAAGCGGTGGAAGCCGGTGATCTTGTCGATTTCGGCCATCGCGTCAGCCGGAATCACAAAGCCCGCGGCCTTCATGTTGTTCTCCAGTTGGCTGGGCTTGGAGGCGCCGGCGATCACACAGCTGATCTCCGGGTGCTGCAGGATCCATGCCATGGAAAGCACCGGCAGGTTCGTGCCGAGCTCGTCGGCCACCTTGCGCAGCTGCTCGACCTTGTCGAGGTTCTCATCGGTCAGCAGATCGTTGATCTGGTGGTCGGACTGCCAGGTGGCGCGCGAGCCGGCCGGCAGCGGCTGGCCCTTGCGGTACTTGCCGGTCAGCAGACCCTGCGCGAGCGGGGAGAACGTGGTGATGCCGATGCCGAGCTTGCGGCAGGTGCCCATGATCTCATGCTCGATGTAACGGTCGTTTAGGTTGTACTGCGGCTGAACCACGGTGATCGGGTACAGGTTGTAGCGGTCGATGATGCGCTGGGCCTCTTCAAGGCGAGCCGAACCCCACTCCTCGGAAACGCCATAGTACAGCACCTTGCCTTGGGCGACCAGGTCGCTCATCGCGCGCAAGGTCTCGGTAAGGTCGGTGGTCTCGTCAAAACGGTGGCAGAAGTACATGTCCAGATAATCGGTCTGCATGTTCTTCAGCGTCTGGTCGATGCTCTCGAAAATGTGCTTGCGGGACAGGCCGCGGTCGTTCACGCCTTCGCCGGTGGGGAAGTAGACCTTGCTGGAAATGACCAGTTCCTTACGCGGGTACTGCTTCAGCGTCTTGCCGAGGAAGCGTTCGGCCGCGCCGCCAGAATAGGCGTCCGCGCAGTCGAAGAAGTTGACGCCGGAATCGTAGGCGAGCTTCACGGTCTCCTTGGCCACGTCCTCAGCCGCCGTGCCCTTGAGATCCGTGACCCAGCTGCCCAGTGCGACCTCGCTGATCTTCAGTCCCGACTTGCCAACGCTGCGATACTTCATGTGTGCTCCTTGATAATCAATCGTCACCGTCGTCTCTTCATGGCCGGCCGTGAACGCTAACAATTCTTATTGAAACAGTTCAACCCCACTTGAACGCAAGTTGGCGGCTATTGCGACACGCCGGTGGTGACTTCGCGGGCGCAACGAATGAAATCATCAATGACGCTCCACCGATACGATGTGGCCGGAACGCCGAACTGAATGGCATATGCGGTATCCGGGCCGCAATCCAGCACGCGCAAAGTACGCAACCGTTCGCCGTCAAGCAGCGCTGGCAGGAACCGCTCCGGGCATAGGCAGGCACCCATGCCGTAATGGCACAGTTCCAGCAGAGTCAGTACGTTATCCGAACGGGCTGTGACTTTCGGCTCAAAACCGGCACGGCGGAACAGCAGATCGGCAATGCGTCCGTCAATATCTTGTGGGCTGCCTAGGAGAAACGGGCAATGCTCCAGTGAGGAAAGGTCACCTGCGGCAATGGCGCGCTCGTCCGGCGCGGTTCTGACGGCATCGACTTGGCCATTCGCCGCGCCACCGGTAGCGGCCAAATCCATCCACAGTGATTGTGCGAGGACCAGCACCATGCGCTCGTTATAGAAATCCATAAGTTCGATGCCGGCCGGTTTCCCGGCGAAGTCCGCCACCGCCAGATCAAGATCGCCGTTCGCCAGCCATTGTTGAATCTGATCGTTGCGGCCCTCAATGAGTTCAACGATGATATTCGGGCAGTCACGTTGCATCGCCTTCACAATCGGCGGCATGATCGCCCGGCTACGCGTGTAGGCAACACCCACGCGCAGCACGCCGGCCTGATCGCCGGCGATGTCGCGCATTTCTTGGCCAAGTGCATCGCGATCGCGGCGGAATCGCTGCGCATATCGCGCGAACACCGTGCCGGCATAGGTCAATTCGAGCGGCACATGGCGTACGAAAAGCGTGCATCCGAGCTCCCGCTCTAGGGCGGCGATGTTCGCACTCAGCGTCTGCTGCGTGATCCCCAACCGTTTCGCCGCCTTGCTGAAGCTATGTTCCGAGGCCACGGCGGCGAAGTATTCGATGCTGAGAAAGTTCATGGCGATACTCCCGTGTGTATGGCGTTTGCGTGGTGTGTGTATGACGTGTCGTGGCGCGAATCAATGCCACAGTATTAAACCTGTAATAGATATCAGTTTAGTCTGTATTTCTCCTGTTATCTTAGGTCATGGCTCGTGCGAATAGCGTTGATGTTTGCGACTGCGGGTCATGAGATGGAATCTGAGATGAGGCTGTAGCCGGAAGAGGAGAGGATCGCATGCTGGAAGCGGGCACGATGTTGCTGTTCTGTGCGGTGCTGTTTGCCAGCGTCGCCCTCGGCTGGTCGATTATTCCCGCGCTGTTCGTTGGTGTGCTGCTGTTCATAGGGTATGGGCTGGTTCGCCGGTGCTCGTTGCGCGCGATGGCGAGCCGTGCGGCCGGCAGCGTACGGTCCGCGGGGACCGTGGTGGTGGCCTTCGTGCTCATCGGCGTACTGACCTCGCTGTGGCGGGCCAGCGGGACCATCGCCTTCATCGTGGCCCATTCGACCGCGGTGATTCACGCCGCCACGGTGATTCCGCTGTCGTTTCTACTGTGCTCGGCGATGTCGGTGCTGGTCGGGTCGTCGTTCGCCAGTGCGGCGACTATGGGCACCATCTGCATGTCGTTGGGATTGTCGATGCAGGCGAACCCGGTGATGCTCGGTGGCGCGATTCTTGCGGGCGTCTATGTGGGCGATCGTTGTTCGCCGGTTTCCACCAGTGCCTTGCTGGTCAAACAGCTTACGCATACGAACCTGTTCAATACTATTGCCCGCATGCTGCGCACGGGTGCGGTGCCGTTTGTGCTGAGTTGTGTGGTATACGTTGCGGCTGCGGTGGTGGAGTGGCTGTGCGCGAGCGGTGGTTCCGGATTTGGTGCGGCTAGTGCGGCTGCTACGGCTGGCTCGGCTGGCTCGGCTAGAGCGGCTGTTTCAACCAACGCAAGCAGCATAACCGATATCGGCGGATTGTTCTCATCGGCCTTCGATTTGCATTGGCTTACCCTAGTTCCAGCATTACTGGTCATCGTGTTGGCGTTGCTGCGTGTGGATGTTCGGCTGCTTATGCTCGCCAGCATTGCCGCCTCGGTCGCGGTATGCGTGGGCGTGCAGCACATGGAATGGGCAGAACTGTTGCGGCTGCTTATTTTCGGTTACCATGCGCAAAATCCGCAGGTGGCCGCACTCCTGGACGGCGGCGGCATCCTCTCCATGCTCACTGTGATGGCCACTGTCTGTATCTCCTCCGCCTACGCCGGCATTTTTGCCGAGACGCGGATGCTTGCTCGGCTGCAGCAGGTCATCGAGATGCTCGGTCATCGCATCGGCGCATGTGGTGCCACCATGATTACCGCGACTTGCGCGGCGGCGCTCGCCTGCAACCAAACCCTCACCATCATGCTCACTCACCAGTTGTGCGGTGGGCTGTACGGCGACGACGAATCCGAACGCTCCGCACAAGCTATCGATTTGGAAGACAGTGCCGTGGTGATCGCTCCGCTGATTCCTTGGTCGATCGCCGGTGCCGTGCCGCTTGCCACCATCAACGCGCCCACACTCAGCCTGGCCGCCGCGACCTTCCTCTACCTGCTGCCGCTCTCGCGGATGCTCGCCTCGGCTGTACGCCGCCGCTCGGGATTTCGGACTCGGCATCGATCCCAAAATCAAAACCCGGGACTCGCCATCCCACACCGGCCCAAACCCATGCTCCACATGTTCGCTCATGGTTTCCATCCTAAGTCGGGCGATTGAGCGCACGAGGCAATCAGGCCGAGAACTGTTTGCCGAATTCCGAGAAGAGCTGACGGCGGGCGAAGACGAGCAGGCCGAGCAGCACCAGCAGGGAGACCAGCCCGCTGACCATCACCAGTACATCCCACGGAGCCCAGCCGAGCGGAATGAACGTCAGAGGCATCAGACCAGCGACGATGTCGAACGCCAGATACTTGGCGTACTCGTCAATGGCCTTGGCCCGCAGCACGATAAGCAGCACCACGTCAAAGACCAGCGAAACCAGACACGTGATCGGTATGACGAACATGGTGACGACATGATTCATCGTCGCCACAAACCAGACCAGCGCAATCGCCAGCATGATATAGAAATATCGAAACATGAGGCGAAGCGGCCGCGGCACGTGCAGAATCGCACTATTGATGAACAGCACGCTGATGATCAGCGCGGCCGCCGATGCACTGGCAATCGGTATCGGCCACGAAAACAGATAGCTGAAGAAGCCATGCAGCAGCAAAATCGCGCCGGTTACAAACGTGATGATTTCCACCGCCAAACGCCTCGGACGCAGATAGATCTGCTGCGCGGGGAATGCGGCGGGGGAGGCCTCGCCGCGCAATTCGTTCTGGCAGAGCGGGCAACGGGCCATATCGCCGGTGAAATCGACGGTGCAGGCATCGCAATGCTTCATGCCGACGCTCCTTTCTCCACATGCACGCCAGCGATGTTCATACGGCCGCTGATGCCCTGCGCGGCGAGAATCCGACACAGGTTCTTGATGACGTTCAGATCATGGTAGATGGTGGAGATGCCGATGCTCAGGTCGTCGCCGAACGAGCAGACCGTGAAATTCAGGCTGGCCGGTGTGGTGAGGAAGCTCACCGAACGTACATGGCGCGCGAGTCGTTCGTCCAAGGTGACTCGGCCAAGGTTCGAGACGGTGGTCGTGGTCTCGCGGTCGGCGATGAACCGGGCCAGCTCCAGCACCCAGTCCTTGGCAGGGGAGGGCGCAAGACGCAGCACCGGATTCTTTTCCAGCGCAATCATGCGGTTCATATGCGATTCGACGCGCTCGCGACTGGTGGCATGGCCGAGCTGCTCCTGCACATGGCGGGCGATGTCGGCCAACGGCTCATCGGTCAGCAATCCACCCATACCGTTGCCGTGCGCGGTGCGGGCGGCGGACTGCTGGCCGTCGCCGGCTGCGTCTGGGCTTGTTGCGGAAGTTTTCGCGGAGTCCTCATCGGCTTCGATTTCGGCCGGCGTGTACGCCACGTAAGTCATGCCGTAGAAGTTGCGCACGGTCTCCGACCTGAAGAAGGCGCGCAAGTCGACCGGAATATCCACGCGAATCGCGCGATTGCGGGCGCGCGAGGGCATGACGTCGCGAATCGCGCACAGTATCGCGGCGATGAGGTAGGAGGTGAGACTCACTCCGCACTGATGCGCTGCACCAAGCACCTTGCTGGCGCTGACGTGGTATTCCATGAACGTAGGCGCGGCCCGGTCGATGGGGCCGGCCAGCCGGTAGATCTTCGTGCCTGGCGCAGCGCCGGCCTTGTCTTTCTCGTAGTATTTGTCGAAGCTGTTTTCGGCTTTGTCGCTATCCGAACCGTCGTAATCCGAAGGCACGCCCGGCACGTCGTATCGCTCGGCGATGTAGGCGTGCAGCAGCGACTTGAACAGGTTGATGGCGCCGCGACCGTCCGAAATGATGTGCGAGACCTCGAGATTGACACGATTGCGGAAATAGCTTACGCGGAACAGCATGCTTTTGGGCCCGTAATGCAGTCGCGAGCATATCGGCAGATGTTCCGGCTCCACCAGCGGCCGGCCGTCTGACTGTTCGAGGTAATGCCAGAACATGCCGTTGAGCAGGTGCACGTTGAAGCTCGGGAACTGGGCGATGGCATGGTCGAGCGCGTGCTGCAGGATGTCCGGATCGATGCCGTCCGCCAGCTCGGCCGAATAGCGGAACACGGTCTGCGAGGAGCGGCCAGCCTGGGAGGAGTAGAACTTGCCGATGTTGTCTAGTCGGTACCAAGTACGTCTTGCCACGCGTCGCCTCCCTCCGGTGCGTTGGCGGTGGTGCCGGTGCCGGGAGCTGGTTCCAGCGGTGTGCCGTCGAGGAAATGCTCGATGATTCGGTAGGTGGTGGCCACCAGTCCCACGGCCGACGTATTGAGCAGGTAGCCGTGGATGCCATCGTGAATTCGGTAACAGGAGACGTTGTCGTTCACCAATTGCAGGCGACGGGCGTACGCTTCGTCCTCGTCTCTGAGCGGGCAGTATTCGGCGGACAACACCAGCGTGCGCGGCTGATTGCTCAGGTCGTGCGCGGTGAGCGGCGCGAAATACGGATTGGTCAGATCGGCCACGGACGAACGGTACATGTCGATGTAGTCGGCCATGTCCTGTGCGGTGAGGATGTAGTCGGTGCCGTTGGTCCGCACCGATTCGAACGGGCTGGTCTCGGGATTGTAATCGTTGCCGACTACCGGGTAAAGCAGCATCTGCGTGCGCGGCATGAACTCGCCGCGGTCGCGGGCCATGAGCGAGACGGCGGCCGCAAGATTGCCGCCCGCGCTGTCGCCAAACAGCACGATGCTGTCGGGATCCGGTGCTGGGATTGTCGCAGATATATCGCCCCCGCCGGCGGGGGCTGTCGGCGCAGCCGACTGGGGGTGATCAACATCAACAGAACCACCCACCCCAGAAATCGGCAATTCCCCAGCAAACAGCTGCCGGGCTACCTCATAGCAATCCTCAACAGCAGTAGGGAAGCGGTATTCAGGAGCCAGCCGGTACTCGACTGAGATCACACGGCGTTGCAGACGTACGGCCATATGCGCGCAAGCCTGCGTGTACAGGTTGATGCCGCCTGTGGTCCAACCGCCACCGTGGAAAAACAGGATCGTGCCACGCGGCGTGACTGAGGGAAGTTCCGTGTTGGCATTGCCGGGAATACCGTCGGCGTTGCCGCTCGACGTGCTTTCCTTGATGAGTATTTTGGGTAGGACTTTGGGTAATACGGCGGGCAGAATCGCGGATATTGCCGAGGCCACGGGCGTGCCATTGGCGGAAGATTCCTCCAGGGCTTCGGGCAGGGGCGCTCCATAGGCGACCAGCGGCGTGAACACTCGCAATGGTACGGCATATCCATCCGCCATAGGCGCGAAGGCGTCCTCGACACGGCATTTCGGATTGTCGGGTGCCTGCTTGGCGATAAGCTCTTCCGCCACGCGCTGCAATTTGTACGACTTGCCCGCGTTGGGCTTGATGTAGCTGGCGGCCTTCATCGCGGCGAACAATGCCTCGTTGATCGGCATGACGACAGGTCCTTTCAGCGGCGGATTCGGTAGTGCGAACACCCCAACCTTAGCCCATGACCGGCATGAACAAAAAAGGGAAGGAACCCGAGAGTTCCTTCCCTGTGTGCCGTATCAGACGCGATACGCGCCGATTATCAGGCGGTGAAGTATTCCACGCCGGCCTCGAAGATCGGCTGGTACTTGTTGCCGGGCACGTTGACGTACAGGCCGTTGCCGGAACGCTCCGAGTGACCCATCTTGCCAAACACGCGGCCGTCCGGGCTGGTGATGCCCTCGATGGCGAGCAGCGAGCCGTTCGGGTTCACATCCAGGTCCATGCCGGGGGTGCCGGTCTCGTCCACGTACTGCGTGGCGATCTGGCCGTTGGCCCTGAGCTGGGCGAGCACCTCGTCGGAGGCCACGAAGCGGCCCTCGCCGTGGGAGATGGCCACGGTGTGAATGTCGCCGACCGAAGTCTTGGACAGCCACGGGGAGAGGTCGGAGGCCACGCGCGTGCGGACCAGTCGGCTCTGGTGGCGGCCGATGGTGTTGAAGGTCAGCGTCGGGCAGGCGTCGGTCATCGGCACGATGTCGCCGTACGGCACCAGACCCAGCTTGACGAGCGCCTGGAAGCCGTTGCAGATGCCGAGCATCAGACCATCGCGGTTCTTCAGCAGGTCACGCACGGCCTCGGTGACGGCCGGCGCACGGAAGAACGCGGTGATGAACTTGGCGGAACCGTCCGGCTCGTCGCCGCCGGAGAAGCCGCCTGGGATCATCACGATCTGGCTCTTGTTGATCTCGTCGACCAACGCCTGCGTGGATTCGGCGACGGCGGCCGGCGTCAGGTTGTTGACGATCAGTGTGGTCACATCGGCGCCGGCACGCTCGAAGGCGGCGGCGGAATCGTACTCGCAGTTGTTGCCCGGGAACACCGGGATCACCACATGCGGCTTGGCCACGGAAGAGCCGACGTACACGGTCTTCTTCGGCGCGTGGAAGTCGATGGTCTCGACGGTCGCGCCCTTGTCCTCGCCCTTGGAACGGTACGGGAACACGGATTCGATGCCGGACTCCCAAGCTTCCTGCACAGCGTCCAGGTCCAGCGTCTCGCCGGCGGCCTTGAACACGTACTCGGAGGTGGTGGTGCCGATTTCGCCGATCTCGACCAAATTGGAGACGGCCGGAAGCTTGGCATCGTCCGCCAGCTCGACGATGAACGAACCGTATGCCGGGGTGAACAGGTCGTCCACGGCGATGCTGTTGTTCAGGGTCACGCCGATGCGGTTGCCGAGCGTCATCTTGAACAGGGCTTCGGCGGTGGCGCCATAGCCCGGCGTAGAGACGGCCAGGGCATCGTGGAAGTCGGTGAGCTCCTCGATCACGGAGAACACCTCAAGCAGCGCATCCTTGTCCGGGGTCAGACCGTCGGCCAGGTAGCGCGGCGCGATGCGTACGATACGGTGATCGGCGTCCTTGAATTCAGGGGAGGTGGCGCGCTTCATGTTGCCCACGGCCACGGCGAAGGAGATCAGCGTCGGCGGCACGTCGAGATCCTCGAACGAACCGGACATGGAGTCCTTGCCGCCGATGGCGCCGGCGCCCAGGTCCACCTGGGCCATCAGCGCGCCGAGTACGGCGGCCGCCGGCTTGCCCCAGCGTTCCGGCTCGTCGCGCAGCTTCTCGAAGTACTCCTGGAAGCTCAGGTAGGCCTTCTCATGCTCGAAGCCGGCCGCGACCAGCTTGGCCAGCGACTCGACCACGGACAGGTAGGCGCCGGTGAACTGGTTCTTGGACATGATGTACGGGTTGAAGCCCCACGCCATCGCCGAAGCGGTGGTGGTCTCGCCGAACACCGGCAGCTTGGCGACCATGGCCATGTTCGGGGTCAGCTGCTTCCTGCCGCCGAACGGCATGAGCACGGTGCCCGCGCCGATGGTGGAGTCGAAACGCTCGGAAAGACCCTTGTTGGAAGCCACGTTCAGGTCGGTGAGCATGGTGTGCATGCGCTCGGAAAGCGTGCCGGAAGCCCACGGCGTCGTGTAGCCGTGCTGCGCCTCGACATGCACCACCTGGTGCTTCGGAGCACCATTGGAGGCGAGGAATTCGCGGGAAAGGTCCACGATCGTGTCGCCGTTCCACACCATCGTCATGCGCGGATCCTCGGTCACGGTCGCGATGACCTCGGCCTCGAGGTTCTCCTCCTTGGCGTAGCCGAGGAACTCGTCCACATCTTCGGCGGCCACATCCACGGCCATACGCTCCTGCGATTCGGAAATCGCCAGTTCGGTGCCGTCAAGACCCTCGTACTTCTTCGACACCTTGTTGAGGTCCACATACAGGCCGTCGGCAAGCTCGCCGACCGCCACGGACACGCCGCCCGCGCCGAAATCGTTGCAACGCTTGATCAGACGGCACGCGTCACCACGGCGGAACAGACGCTGCAGCTTGCGCTCGACCGGCGCGTTGCCCTTCTGCACTTCGGCGCCGTCAAGCTCCAGCGATTCGACGTTATGCGCCTTGGAAGCGCCGGTGGCGCCGCCGATGCCGTCACGGCCGGTACGCCCGCCGAGCAGGATGACCTTGTCGCCCGGAGCCGGAGTCTCGCGGCGCACATGATCGGCCGGAGTCGCGGCCACAACCGCACCGACCTCCATACGTTTGGCCACATAGCCCGGATGGTAGATCTCATCCACCTGGCCGGTGGCCAGGCCGATCTGGTTGCCGTAGGAGGAGTAGCCGGCCGCGGCGGTGGTGACGAGCTTACGCTGAGGAAGCTTGCCCTCAAGCGTTTCGGACACCGGCACGGTCGGGTCGGCGGCACCGGTCACACGCATCGCCTGATACACGTAGGAACGGCCCGACAGGGGGTCGCGGATGCAGCCACCGATGCAGGTGGCCGCGCCACCGAACGGTTCGATCTCGGTCGGGTGGTTGTGCGTCTCGTTCTTGAACAGGAACAGCCAATCCTCGTCATGGCCGTTCACATCCACCTTCACCTTGACGGTGCAGGCGTTGATCTCCTCGGATTCGTCGAGGTTCTTCAGAATGCCGTTCTTCTTGAGCCACTTCGCGCCGATCGTGCCCATATCCATCAGGCATACCGGCTTGGCGTCGCGGCCCAGCTCGTGGCGCATCTCAAGATACTTGTCGAACGCGGCCTGGACGGCGGCATCATCGATCTGGACATCGTCAAGCTGCGTGCCGAACGTGGTGTGACGGCAGTGATCGGACCAATACGTATCGATCACCTTGATCTCGGTGATCGTCGGGTCGCGCTGCTCCTCGGTGAAGTGCTCACGGCAGAACTGCAGGTCGGCCAGATCCATGGCGAGACCACGGTCCTCGATGAACTGCTCAAGCTCGGCGTCGCTCATAGAACGGAAGCCGTCGATGACTTCCACCTTGCCTGGCACCGGCACCTGGGTCTTCAGCGTGGTCTTGACATCCAGAGAGGCTTCACGGGCTTCCACCGGATTGATCACGTAATGCTTGATGGCCTCGACATCGGCTTCGGACAGTTCGCCTTCCAACGCATACACCTTGGCGGAACGAACCGTCGGACGCTCGCCTTGGGAGATCAGCTGGATGCACTCGCTGGCGGAATCCGCACGCTGGTCGAACTGGCCGGGCAGATACTCCACCGCGAACACGGTGTCGGAACCGAAATCAGGCAGGTCGGCGTAGACGTTGTCCACCTGCGGCTCGCTGAACACGGTCGGCGTGGCCTGGGCGAACAGCTCCTTGCCGGTGCCGCTCTCGCCCGCCAGAAGGATGTTCTCGCGTGATCGGGCGAAGCGGGAGGCGAGCTTCTTCGCCTTTGCTATCTGGTAGCTCCTGCCCAGGATGTCCTTGAACGTGATGTCGGCCGCATCTCCCAGCTTGCCTCGCGAGGCGCCGAGCGTGGCGCGCTTGGCCTCCTTGAGCGCGATGATGTAGCCCTCGAAGTCGTGGTCCCCGCCGTAGATGCGCGAGATCTTGGCCTCGAGGGGCATGCCGTCCACGTCGAAGGTCGAGTGGCCGCCCTGCTCGATGACCTCCTCGAACGTACGGCTGTCGTTGATGAGGGCGTTCACGTTCGTGCCGAGCAGCTCCTCGGGGGACGTCTTGAAGATGCGGGCGGCTTCCGGGGTGGCCAGCGAGATGGTGTCCTCGGCATCGCAGATGAGGATACCGTCCTTCACGGTGTTCATGAGGTTCTGCGAGATGGTCTCGTAGCGCTGGGCCTCCAGCGACGCCTTGCTGTAGCGAGACTCGGTCTCGGCGAGCTGGGCGTCGTAGCCGCTGATGCGCAGCTGGTCGCTCAGGGTGATGGCGAGCGATGACACGAGGCTCATGGCGTGGATGAGGATCTTCTTGTTCGCCGTGGACAGCAGCTCGTCGGACGTGGGCTGCGTGAGCGCAAGGGCGCCCACGCTGGCGCCGAACTGGTCGATGATGGGCGCCGCGCAGGCGATGAGGCCGTGCAGCGCGAAGCAGTAGTGCTCGGGGCCGATGAGCACGAACGGCTTCTTGTGGCGCATGCACAGCGTGTGCGCGTTCGTGCCCATGTTGCTCTCGTTGCACTGGTAGTTCGGGCCCGCGAAGCGGTGCAGCCACAGGTTACCGATCTGCACGAGGGGCGTGCCGTTCACGTCGAGCAGCTCGAACATGTAGTCGTTCTGCAGGTTCAGCGACTCGATGTTCCTGATGAGCGACTTCGCGGCAGCCACGATCTCGGCGTTCTCCGCGAGCGTTTCCTCGTATGCCTGCTCGGTGATGTACTCGCCGAGGTCGGGCTGGTCGGGACTCAAGCCGAAATTGCGCGAGTTGATCCACGACTCCGCGATCTCGGGCCGCACGCAACCTGCCTGGCGGGGGTCGCCCCCGTTGTTGAGGAAGTCGAGCTTCGCATCGAAGATGCGATCCCAAAACGAATCGTCTTCGTGCATGGACTTGATGAGCTGAAGATCGCTGGCGTAGTCAAGTTCCTTGGTGCCTGCAACGTCGTCCATGGCGCCCCCCTTGCGCTTACGGGTTAAGTGCATAACGACATTATAGGATTAAAAGGTGAAGCAAGTTACGCAAGAAGATCATTTTGAGAAAAGCTCTGGAAACCGGGGCATCTCCTCGCATGCCGCGCCCGAGGGCTTCAACGGCCGGAAGCCGTGGGGGCTCGATGCGAAGGGGGCCGACATGGGGGACGATCCGTGGGCGTTCGACCACGGCATTCGGCGCTCGCCTGCCGAGGGGCGGGATTTCGAGGGTGCCGCCGTGCGCCGCTCCCCGGCCGAGGAGCTGGTCTCGAAAGGATACTTCCTGCCCTACGCCAAGCGCACGTGCGGTGGCGAGGAGCTGCGCTGCGGCGAGTACCGCTACCGCCTGCGCGAGGACGGCACGGCGCGCCTCGTGTCCTACGAGGGCTCGGCGGAGCAGGTGGACATCCCGGCCGAGGTGGACGGCGCCCGCGTGGCCTCGCTTGCCACGAACCTGTTCCGCGGCCATGCCGAGCTGAGGCGCGTCTCGATGCCGGACACCGTGGAGTTCGCGGGCAACCACGTGTTCGACGGCTGCGCGTACCTGGAGAGCGTGCGCCTGTCGGCGGCGCTCGAGCAGGTGGACCCCACCATGTTCCTCGGGTGCGGGGCGCTTGCCGAGGTGGAGCTCACCATGCCCCTGGTGCGGCTCGAGGGAAACTCGTTTTCTGATGCGCCGGTAGCCCACGTGGTGTTCGGCCCGCTCGTGGAAGCGCTCGACGCGAAGCCCCTCGGGCTGCCGCACCTGGAGCGCGTGACCGTGGACCCCGCAAACGAGGCCTTCTCCACCGACGGGCAGGCGCTGCTGTCGAAGGACGGCCGTCACCTGTACCGCCTGGTGGTACCCTGCCGCTCCTACGAGGTGCCCGCCGGGTGCACGCACGTGGACGAGCGCGCGTTCGACTCGCTGGCCGAGCTGCGGGAGGTAACGCTGCCGGAGGGCGTGCGCCGTGTGGGCCGCATGGCGTTCGCGAAGACGGGGCTTTCCACGGTGAGCCTGCCCTCCTCGGTGGAGATGGTGGGGGAGAAGGCGTTCTACCACTGCGCGCGCCTCGCGCAGGCGCATCTGCCCGCCCGGTGCCGGGAGATCGGCGCCGAGGCGTTCGCGTTCACCGCCCTTGCGCGCGTGGAGCTGCCGGCGGGGCTCGAGCTGCTGGGCTTCCGCGCGTTCGACCACACGCCGGCGCAGGCGCGCATCGGCGAGGGGGCCTTGGGCGTGGCGCCGGCCAACCGGCACCTCGACCTGGATACCGAAGGGGGCCTGTACCGCCACGACGTGTTCCTGGAGCTGATAGGGCAGGTGGAGGCCTACCGGGTGCGCCCGGGCACCCACGCGGTGGCCGACGAGGCGTTCAAGCGCCATGCGCGCGTGCGCGCCGTGGAGCTGCCCGAGGGCGTGTTCTCGGTGGGGCGCGAGGCGTTCCGGGGAAACCGCCAGCTCGTGCGCGTCGATTTGCCCGAGAGCCTGGAGCGCATCGGCGAGCGCGCGTTTCTGGACACCTCGATCGGCACGCTGCGCCTTGCGGCGGGCGTGCGGGAGATCGGCGAGGACGCGCTGCTCGTGCAGGGCGACAACCAGCTCATGCCGCGCACGCCCCTCCGGTCGGTCTCGCTCGATGCGGCCAACCCCGTGTTCTACCTGGAGAACGGGCTTCTGTGCCAGCGCGGCGGCAGCAAGATGGGCGGCGACACGTGCCTTCTGTACGTGGGGCCCGACGAGGTGGTGCGCATACCGCGCCAGGTGACGCACGTCGCGAACCTGGCCTTCTGCGGCGCATCCGGCGTGGCCGAGCTGCACCTGCACGGGCACCTGCACAGCATCTGCAACGGGGCGTTCTCCACGGCGCGCTCCATCCCGCTCGTGCACGTGGAGTTCCCCGAGCCCGTGGACGGCTATGCGGCGGGCGACTTCCGGGTGCCCGAGCTGTCCTCGCGCTACCGCTCGCCGTCGTATCTGTTCGGCGCCGGGCCGGGGGGAACCGCCTTCGACTTCGAGTACTACGACTCGTGGGTGACGCACGCGGCGACCATGCGGGAGTTCGCGCCGGCGGCCCTGTACCGCCTGCAGCATCCGATGTGCCTGTCGGACCATACGCGCGAGCTCTACGAGAACATCTTCCAGCGCAAGGCGCGGCAGGCGTGCCGCTACTTCGCCGACCAAGGCGACCTGGACGCGCTCGCGTGGCTGGCGGGACGGGCGCTGTTGGACGACGGGGCCATAGAAGCGGAACTGGGCACTGCGACGCGCGAGGGGAGGACGCAAGCCACCGCCTGCCTGCTCGAGCTGCAGCATCGCCTGATGCCGGCCGCGGGCGTGGATTTCAGCTTGTAAAACGCCTATGAAAGACTTGACGCCCATAGCAGAGGGGGACGTGGTCCTCAAAGAGCGGGAGCGCCTGGGGGCCCAGGCCGCGCCGGCGCCCAAGGTGGGCCTGACCACCGAGGCGCGCGAGGCCGAGAAGCGCGAGCGCTACGAGCGGTGCCTGCCCGTGGCGGGCGACATCCTGGAGGACGCGCGCACGTCTTTGGCCGTGCGGTTCCGCTTCCTCGACCGGGCGCTGTGGCGCATGCCGCTCGTGCCGAGCTTCGACGTGTACGGCATTGCCAGCGACGGCGTGAAGCTGTACTACGACCCCGAGTACGTGGTGGCCCGCTTCAAGCTCTCGCCGAACGAGGTGGTGCGCGACGTCATCCACTGCCTGTTCCACTGCATATTCCGGCACCCGTTCATGCTGTACTCGGTGCTGCGCCAGCCCTGGGACGTGGCCTGCGACATCGCCATCGAGGCGCTGCTGCTCGAATTGGTGGGCGAGGCGTTCCCCAGCAACTTCGACCGGCGTGCGCGCGAGTCGCTCAAGGTCATCCGCGCGCAGGTGGGCGGCGTGGTGACGGCCGAGCGGCTCTACCGCTTCTTCTCGGAGGAGGGGAGCCAGATCGACCTGCGCTCGCTCGCGCCGATGTTCTTCCGCGACACGCACGGGCTGTGGTCCCACGACGGGGCCGAGGGCTCGGCCCGCGGCTCGATGAGCGCGGCGCGGCAGCAGTCGGAGGACCGCGAGGGCGGCGAGATGCCCACGTCGGAGGGGAGCGAGTCGCTCGACGACACGCGCGGCGCCTCCGAGATGCCCTCGCCGGGCGGGGGCGACGACGATAGGGACCGCGAGCCGGCCGACGACGGCGAGCGCGACGAGCCGGCCGACGAGGGCGGCCCCGACGACGACGCGTCGGGCGCGGCCGACGAGGAGCGCGCCCGCGAAGAGGAGCTCGCCGAGGAGTGGGAGGACGTGAGCCGCCACATCCAGATAGAGCTGGAGGCGCATATGCTGCGCCAGGGCGCTCGCGGCCGTGAACCGCGAGCGGCACGACTACGCGGAGTTCCTCAAGCGCTTCGCCACGCTGCACGAGCGCATGCGCGTGAACCCCGACGAGTTCGACTACATCTACTACACCTACGGGCTGGACCGGTACGGCAACATGCCGCTCATCGAGCCCTTGGAGTACCGGGAGGCGCGGGCGGTGCACGACTTCGCCATCGCCATCGACACGTCCGAGTCGGTGTCGGGCGATCTGGTGCAGGCGTTCATGCGCAAGACGTACAACATACTGAAGCAGGCCGAGAGCTTCACCGACCGCGTGAACATCCACGTCATTCAGTGCGATGCGCGCGTGCAGGAGGACACGAAGATCACCTCGCTCGACGAGCTCGACCTGTACCTGGAGGACATGGAGCTCAAGGGCTTCGGCGGCACGGACTTCCGCCCGGTGTTCGACTACGTGAACCTGCTGGTGGAGAAGGGGGAGTTCGCCGACTTGCGCGGGCTCGTGTACTTCACGGACGGGCAGGGCACGTTCCCGCGCCGGCAGCCGGCCTACGACGCCGTGTTCGTGTTTTTGGACGATGGCTATTCCGACCCGGTGGTGCCCCCCTGGGCGCTCAAGGTCATTCTGGACGAGAGGGGATTGACGTGACGGACGAGGCGCGCGCGACGCGCGGTGGCAGGCGGCAACAGGCGGACCCAAGGAGTGCAAGATGAACATCGCGGAAGCAAAGCAGCAGGTGAAAGACACGATCGAGGCGTACCTCGCGGTGGACGACCGCGGGCGGCCCCTTCTGGACACCGCGCGCCAGCGCCCCGTGTTCCTGGTGGGAGCGCCCGGCATCGGCAAGACGGCCATCATGGCGCAGATCGCGCAGGAGCTCGGGCTCGGCCTGGTGTCCTACTCCATGACGCACCACACGCGCCAGAGCGCGCTCGGTCTGCCGTTCATCGTGCACGAGGAGTTCGAGGGCCTGGAGTACGAGGCCTCCGAGTACACCATGAGCGAGATCATCGCCTCGGTGTACGCCTACATGAAGAAGAGCGGGGTGAGGCGCGGCATCCTGTTCCTCGACGAGATCAACTGCGTGTCCGAGACGCTCTACCCCTCCATGCTGCAGTTCTTGCAGTTCAAGACGTTCGGGCGCCATGCGGTGCCCGAGGGGTGGATCATCGCCTGCGCCGGCAACCCGCCGGAGTACAACAAGTCGGTGCACGAGTTCGACGTGGTCACGCTCGACCGCGTGAAGAAGATCAGCGTGGAGCCCGACTTCGGGGCGTGGAAGGCCTACGCCGTGTCGAAGGGCACGCATCCGGCCATCCTCACGTTCCTGGAGATCAAGAAGAACCGCTTCTACTCCATCGAGGCGTCGCTCGACGGCAAGTCGTTCGTCACGGCGCGCGGCTGGGACGACCTGTCGGACATGATGGGCGTGTTCGAGCGGCTGGGCAAGGCGGTGGACTACGACCTGGTCGTGCAGTACGTGCAGAACGAGGCGATAGCGCGCGAGTTCGCGGCGTACTACGACCTGTTCAACAAGTACCGCGACGACTACCGCATCGACGAGATCCTTGCCGGGGGCGACGTTGCCGGTATAATCGAGCGGGCGGCCGAGGCGGAGTTCGACGAGCGCCTGTCGCTCGTGGGGCTTCTGCTGGACGCCGTGTGCGGCGACATGGCCGACATCGTGGCCGAGACCGACGTGCTCGTGGCGCTGCGCGACGACCTGCGGGGCCTGAAGCCCGCCGCGGAGGAGGGGGGCGACGTGCGCGGCCTTCTGGACGAGCTGGAGCGGACCCAGACCTCGCAGCTGGAGCTGGGCGTGGCGGCAGGCAACCTCTCGAAGGGCCGCCGCGCGACGGCGGAGGCCGAGCTGGACGGGATCG